>Ga0065711_1027399_pt1 | contig 49939 bp, 30 predicted proteins | sample Hoacrofraction12_FD_59098 | JGI IMG/M metagenome (GOLD analysis project Ga0065711, IMG submission 59098) | Hoatzin crop microbial communities from Cojedes, Venezuela - Epithelial fraction 12 v2 (version 2) | ecosystem: Host-associated > Birds > Digestive system > Esophagus > Crop | place... | reverse complement strand
CTTGTAGCCCTCCGCTGGACTCTCTCCAGTAGCTCTTCATCCTTCTTGAACTGGGGAGCCCAGAACTGGACACAGTACTCCAGATGAGGCCTCACCAGGGCAGTGTAGAGGGGAAGGAGAACCTCCTGGGGAAGGAGAACAGCTCCTGGGGCAAGGAGCAGGGCCGGGGAACGGCTCCCAGCCGGGCACCCCCTGAGCTCTGCTCCGGGCAGGCCGAGTGCTGCCCTGGTCCCCGCAGCCTGCGGGGAGCTGGGCTGACACGGGAGGAGGCGAGGTGCGTGCTGGCGTCGGGGCGCGAGCCGTGGAGTCAGCACTTCGGGGCCAGTTCCCACCTCCGACGCCGACTTACTGCATGACCTAAGGCGAGTCACTTTGCTGCTTTCCTGCGTTCCCTGACTCTGCTGAACACCAGGGATAATAAGGAATTCGGTGTGAGCACTGCGGAGCTTTGAAACCTTCGGATGAAAAGACGCTGTGTAATTGCCAAGCATTTTTCATAATGCTAATCGTTCGCTTCGCTCTGCGTTTCCCGTCCGCCGCAGCCACCAGCGCGCAGGCAGTGAGCATCGGGCTTTGCTGTAGCGGGGGATTCTCCTGAGCTTGTCTCCCTTTTGACCTCGTGCTGGTCCAAACAGGCATCAGAGTTCAGCCCAGGACCTGACAAAAAGCCACAAGCCCAGAGTCGCGCCTGGCCCTTGCAGGCAGGAGCTTTCTGGAGAGCAGGGTATCTGGGGGAAGGGATTTGAGCAGCTGTGTTGACACTGCAGACAATAGGGAACTGATTCAAGCCGAGGGGGCTACGTGAAAGACAGCACGAAGCTAGAAATTAAAGCAGCAGTGAAGAGAAATGAGGGGGAAGGAAGGGAGGAAGATCGCTTGGGCTGAAATGCTCCCGGTTTGGAAGCAGCCGCAGCCCCGTGTGCCCAGAGGTGCCTGTGTGGCACCGGCCTCCCCTGCGTCCCGGGGTGGGCTTTATGCTGGTACATGCGCTCTGCCAGGCTGCAAGGCCCTTCTAGGGCAGAGAGCTTGAGTGGGGACATTAATCCGGAGGATTACAAAGGCAGCGCCTTTGTGAAGCGCTGCAGCTAGAAAGAGATGAAGTTATCTGCTCTAGTTAGGCCTGCAGAGCTGATGTTTAACCACAATGTTATTTTTATTTGACTCACTAACACGACAGTAGCTGGTGATGCCTGCAGCTCGCTGCAGTCCAACGCCTCCTCTTCCAAACAGAGAAGACTCTGTGTACTGCTGGCAACTCCTGTGATTTTATCACAACTTCTATGCTTTGGGGAATGTATCCTAAAATCCCAGGTTCTTGAAACAAGGGAATTGTAGCTTTCATTTATAAACAAAGTAGGTCCCTAGCCCTCAAGGTTGTGGACGAAAGATTTGAAAACATGAAACTAGTGCAACTTAAATGCTTAAAAAAATGAGAGGCGACTAAAGAGATCGTAAAGTTTGCTGGCTAATAATAAAAAAAAAAAGTTGGAAAAAGAAATAGCTGGCAAGCAACTTCTTGGGAAACGGGGCAGGGCTTGGGCTGACTGCTGGCTTTTCAGGGCTTGGGGTTGCCTTTGAACTTTGCAGCCATTCATAAATCCTTACATAACGACAGCAGCCGCAACGCACGGGAGCTCTAAAAATGCTGACATGAGGAAAGCGGTGGGAAAAGAATATTTTAGCAACCTATGAAAACCTTGAAGACTTAGTCTTTGAAGGCGGAAGACCTGGAGCCTCAACAACCCATATCCCCTTAGAAAGGAGTGTCTTTCTGCTCCAGAAGCTCGTTTTGCACTGTAGTAAACCTCTTGCAGGTAAAGAGGAATTCAAAGGCTACACAAGATCATAGAAGGGCACTGGGCAAGGTTGAATACTGGGCTTGGTCCCTTGAATTTCAGGAAAATGATTCTTTGTTGGTTCAGCAGGTGGGATTTGCTGAAAGCCTCCAGGACAAAATGAGAGCAGATGTGAGCTTCAACAACCTCGTAAGCACCGCTCTGCTTTGTACCATCTGCATCTTCACACGTGTTCACGCAATCACAGGCGATGAAGACACTGCAGCAGCGGCAGCTATCGTGTGCCAGCTGACCCACACCACCTCCCTGTGCACACCCCTCCCCTGCTCCCCCTGAGCCAACGTCTGCTCGCTGAGGCCACCTGTGCGGTGGTTTAAGCAAACAAGATTTGCTTCCCACTCTGCTGGGCTGACAAGAGGTAATTTGTGGAGGTGAGTTCATGCCATTCCTGGCTATGGTGTGAACATACTCTGAGTGGAAAGAGATGGAACGGCTCCTAGGGCAAACGCACCCAAACCGTATTTCTGATGGGTTTCTTTCACTTCAGGCTTTCTTTTCATTTCCCTGGACAGGCAGCTCACACTGCTAGGCACTGCTTGCATTTGATGCTGTTTTAAGCAGGTACTTAACTTACCTTAAGGCTCAAATAGCCCTTAGTTCAACCAGGCTCTTACTGCTGGTTTTGGGATCAGACCCCGTGGAGGGGGTTTGGGAAGAGACATGCTGATGGCTGAAGAGCAGCAGCTCGTGAATCAGCGTCTGCCTTTGCAGGCAGAGAAAAACAGAGGAGCAGGTAACGCACAGCCCACCAACATTCAGTCACGGGGACCTCAGCTTGCTGGTGGGAAATGCCCGTGAACACAGTCCTACCGATTTATTTCAGACCTTTTGGGTCTGTTTCATTCACAGCCCAGCGTCAGTCACACAGGGCGCTGCCAGGTCTCCATCTGCCTCTGCAGCAGCTGGGCTTCCTTCTGCGCCTGGCGCAGGAGGGGAACATCTATTGGCAAATCCCTACCCTGCCTCACTAAAATACCCCTTGTCCCCCCCCTTGACCCACAACCAGGCTAATCTGTGACAGAAAATGAAGGAGAAGTCTTCTGGGATCGTTTACAGCATCTTGGCTGCCTTGCTGAGCCGTTGGCAGACTAATATCTAGCATATCCTGCCCGACGGAGTTAATCTTTCCCAGTCGCTGTCAGATGGAAACAGGCACTGGAATAGCCCAGCCGGGGTGGTGCTGATCCCCATCAGCATCAGGACAGCCCTGGGCTGCTCTTCCTGTTCATCTCAGCGGACTTTCTTCTTACTCAGCCAAATCTGTTACCAGCATGCCTGTTTAAGGGCTACCTTGCTTCCAGAGACCCTGGGCTTTGCGGCAAGGTCACCTTGGGGAACACCGATCCCAGTTCCCGTGTACGCCTGGGTGCAGCCAGTGGCTCAGCAAGCTGGCCAGCACGGCTCGTACCTGCACACGGAGTGCTGCGGGAAGCGATAGCCAACAGGGTAAACAAGGAGGTTGGAAACTCAGCTTGGGCACACACCAGAACGGTATTACTTGAGACTATAATGTTGGCGAGACGTGTCCGGTTGCCAACTGCTTAGCGCTAAAGTCCCTGCCAGGCAGCGCAAGTCCTGCTCGTGCACACGCGTGCCCACGCGTGCAAGCTGCCCTCCAGCGCGCCCACGCCTCGAGAGCCAGGACCTCCGCAAAGCACTGCTGTGAAACTGGTTTTAACATCTCAGCGGTGATACAAACAGGCAAATTCTCCCTAGCTCCCCGCCACAGGTGTGCAAAACACAGCGTGCCTACACGCCCCGAGCTCAAGGTGAAAGCGTGCTGCCAAGAACACCTTGCTATCTGCCAAAGATAAACCAGGTGCAATGCAAACACCGCCTAGCCGGAGAAGAAACCTGCAAACAAAACAGGCTTCCTGTGGCCTTTAAAGATACCAAGACTATGTTTAAGGAAGGTGGAACTAATCTGCGCATCCTCAAACAAGGCTCAGGAATAAGGGGGGAACAGGTTATACCCAGGAACCTTCGTTTCTCAGGCACCAGGAAGAAACCAGGCTGGAAACGCTGCCTCCTGACCCGGGGCTGTGCCGCTGATACTTGCCTTACCTTGAGGAGCATTGGCCAAGACCCTGCCTGGCAATTATTTAAACGTTTAATAGGCTGGATTCAGCCTGCCCTACGCGGCTTTCTAGTTCACAAAAAGCTCCTGGACATGCCCGCTCATTCAGGTCTGACCCAGTTAATTAAAAACTGACGTATGTTCCTGTTTCATATTCAACGAAGCTACCCCTGGCAGCTAGACGCTGCTCCCGACAGACGGCCGTTCAAGCAGAGCAAGCGCTGAACTGACAGGAGGGAGCTCGCTGGCTTTAATCACTGCGGGCATCTGACCCTGCAGCAGGCTGACGCAGCTGCAGGTGAGCCCTGGGGACACCATCTTCACAGCGTGGACGAGGGGTCCTGGTGGCCCCACCGCTCCCCTGCAGCGAGCACACCAGGAGTGCTCAAAATATTGACATAGATAAGCGGGGATTGGCGGGGTCGGATGTAGAAAAGTCAGCAAAGGCCAACCTGTCCTCTCGGGCCGCCCTCACGTCGGCGTCTGCGTCAGGGCAGCGTGGGAGCTCCGCAGCACCCACTCTGGGGCAGGCAGTGCCGAGCCCGGCCCCCCACAGCCCTGCCCGCTTCCCAGGGAGGGCTCCTGCCTTCGGGCAGCCTTGGCCCGGGCCGCTCTGCCGCTGGGGCAGGACGGCGGGGCTGCAGCCGGGCTGTCCAAGGGAGGTCGGGGACAGCCCTGCGTCGGAAGGCCAGGCTGGTGTTTGGGTGCGGGCTGGTGTTCACTCGCGAAGTCTTTCGTGCCCGAGTTCCCCCTTCCACCAAGAAAATCAAGGGTGACGAAATCTGGACTGGAAACTCGTTATGTTTTGAGCACCACAGTTTGGATTTTTTTCTTACGGAGAGATGATGCCAAGTTAACACTTACAAAATTGATTTGCCTGACTTCTAGAATGAGTCAGATTCATAGCTGTGATGAGATGGTACCAAAATCACACATACAATGGTTTCAGTACATCCAGGACAGAAGAACCGAAACCATTTGTGCTTAAAATACATTACATGTGAGCCTCAGCTGCAAAACAGTTACTTACAGAGACACAAAAGCACTGATTTAATGGAGCTGGGGAGTCAGAAAACCCGAGTGCCAGTGTTTTTGCTCATGACCATTTCCCCAGCCGTTCAGTGGGGCAGACGGACCCGTTTCCCTCCCTCAGCAGTCGGCAGAAGCGCAGCTCATGCTCTGGTGGTGCGCCGTGCCCTGCCTTGCACATGGACAGGACATTGTCTTGTCTCAGTCTTCCTCCTCACGTTTTCTGCTGAGTGAATTCATCAAAGCTGGTGCTGAGGTTTCCCCTCGGCTTTTGTCCTCATTGCATTCTTTAACTACTGCGTACAAGCACATCTTTGTATCACCCTGAGGCAGGCTGGGTGTTTCCTCCCAGGAGTTATGGTTGCTGTCGATGGAGGTGAGCCAGGGAGAAGGACAGGGAGCGGGAAAGGTCTCTGTGGAGCTGGGAGGGCACCGGGGAGGACAGTCTGCTGAAAAGAAGAAAAATTGGCAGAGGGAGTGAAGAAGGGAAAGAGGGTAAACAGGCAACCAGGGGGACTTAGGTTGAGATGAGGTGGAGAACGTTCTTGGCTGGGGATGCTTTTATACGGTGCTTTCAGAAGGATGAGAAGACAACTTGAATGGAGACAGAGAAAAGCCAGTGGGGACACAGAGCTTACTCAGTTCGTTCAGAAATAAAGAGAAAAAGGGAAGTGAGGACATATCTAGAAGGACAGGAGGGGGTAATAACAATTAATAATAATCACAGAGTGAACCGCTGTGTTCCCTTCAGCTTCAGCACCAGGCGATGGCAATCACTCACAATCTGTACAGCAGGAGCTACCTGGTAAGAATCACAACTTCTAGAAATCATATTTAAAAGTAAACATTTTGGCCTCCTGCTTCCTTTTTACCCCCCAAACTACCTTTTATTAATTTTGATTTTTAATCGACCCCTGGGAAGCTAGAAACATATTGTTGCTGGGACAATTGCCCACCAATGTGTATGCTTTATAGTTCTCTTTATTAAAATCTTTCTTTTTAAGAAACACGAATTGAAACACTTTGCAATCAGTTACACAGATCAGTTAATATTGGTGACAGTTCCTACATAATTACACAAGTACTAACAAATTCCAACTGTTTACAAGCCAAAACTTAAATTAACAAGATTATATAAGCTCAATAAATAGTACATCTGGTCCAGTTCAAGTATAATTTAACAAATCACAGCCTTAACCCTTAGAGAACAGAAAAACCCTGAATAAAACCAGCCTAACACTAATTTAGTGTTAAAGCCAATATGAAATTTTGTCTAATCTCATGGGGAAAATGTTTAATTCTTTTATTTTTTACTTCAAAGAAACTAAGTTGCAGATTGACATTAAAGACTATTTGAGATCAATACAGATTTCACAAAGATGAAAAACATAGTCCCTATTCAAAAAGTGCAGTCTTTGGTTGAGATATGTTGAAATGGTTTGTATATATTAAGGAAGCTCCTTTTTAAATATCAGTATTTGTTTGGCTAGACCTGAGCCTGCTTTGTGCTATATACATATATTTATGTATTAATAAACAGCGTGGATTATAGTGATGATGAATTATGCCAACTAAAAAAAAGTCAATATTTTAAATATAATAAACCAAAAGAAACAACACATTTTTACACAAGCTGAGAAAGGTAAGCGGCTGCCTACAGTGGCCTTCTTCCTCAGCAGAATAGGTAGTAGCGAGAAGTTGAGGAGTGGAGTGCCTGTCAGCATTGCATGATGGCCTGCTGGAGAGGGAAGGAGATTATCTCCGCGTTCTCAAAGTGCATCAGGCTGAAAACTGATCACAGGCATCACGAGGAGCTAGCTGAGACTTGGGATTGCTTTTAACTGCTTTCAAATACTGAATTTTAGGGGGAGAAAGGACCTTCTCGGCAGGGGAACTGCCCATTTGGCCACCCCTGGGGTTTTGCAGGTTGCTGTTGCGTCAGGACAGAGCCCAAAAGGATGGGGTGCCCAAACCGCCTCTACAGACATCTGGGGCTGATCCCGTGTGCAGGGCCGGGCCCTGCGGCCGCAGCGCTCACCTGAGCCATCCACCTCCAGAAGAGGAAGCTGCAGAGGGCAGAGACGCCGTCCGGAGCCTCCTCCTGCCTCGGTGGCGACCAAGGGCCCAGACCCATGACCCAACGAAGGCATCTGGTGCCAGGACAGGTCCTAGTGAGCCTTGGTCGAGGCTCCAGCCACCCTCTCAAGAAGGGATTTTGCATGTCTAATGCAGCTGGCCAGGAAAACAAAGGAGGTTAAACATGCAAGCTGTGAATAATGGGAGTGAACCTGGTTCAGAACCAGAGGAGGGGGAAGGTAGCTTGAATCATCTCCCATAAAGCCAAAAATAAGCCCCTGGGTAAACACTCATTTTAATTATTCTGCTGCTGCCAGTCAAAATCTCATAGTTACCTACTGCTTTCCCTGCCTGCCTGTATCCACCTGTCGTCTGTTCTCGGAAAGTCTGATTTAAAGCTCTTTGGCCTGGGAAAGTCTTTGTTGTGGATTTGTGCCATGCCTATAATAAAGGCAGTGGACCCGTAGCTTCTACTGCAATACAAATAAAGAATAATAACAGTGATACTTTTCTCATTTGAGGTTACCTGGGGATAAAGTTGCTGGAGGCGCATGACTTTGATATACAGTCAGCTATGTCTCACATCCAATTAAGCCTAACCACATGGTCTAACAAGCTCCCATCAGGCCGGTGAGAGCCCCGGTTTGATAGCAGGGTGAGCTTCAAAGATCCGATGCTTGCGTTTGTAGTGATTTCCTTCCCTTGCACGCAGATTGTGCTGAAGGGCACGAAGGGAACTTCATATTAAGATGATACATGACCAGCTTGGGAGCTGTGCTTTAGAAGACAATTGCACAATCTTTACTGCCATTTTTGTAATCTTACAGCTTGCAATACAAGCTCTCGCCCTAACAGCCCTGTGCTCAAATTTCACTGCAATTTGAAAAAACAAACAGTCACAGAAAAACCCAGCCCTTGAAGGAAAAATACCTGGTTTACAATTTTTTTTTCCATAGGGAAAAACAACAAGCAAGAAAAAGCTGTTTTAAATGACAGATGGACCCAAGTCTTAACATACTTCAAGTCTGGACAAAGGAGGATTTAGGCTGTAATGTTTTTCATTTCCCCTTGTCTTTTGGATAGGCCATGTCTGAATCTGGGAGGCAAAGAATCCCTCAACTTTTGAGAAGCAGGAATTCCAAATATGAAATCTGAACCCACCTCTGGTAAAAACGAATGGAAAGCACAGGCCATGAAATGGAACAGGGCTTCAGGCAAGAACACCAGGCACCTCTGAGACACACTGCCTGGCTACCGCAGAGAATGAGCATGGCTGCTGGCACAAGACATAATGGAACGAATACTTTGGTGGAAGCAGTTTTGGCAATTTTGCCCCTTTGCAATATTTTGGCATTTTTAGGGATGGCTAGAACCTTCTGGGAAACTACTTCCTCTGGACAGCATCTAAACAGGACATCCAGCACCAGCAATTTTTACAGAACATACTGCGATGAATATTAGAGTCAGGCAAAGAATGGAAATACGTCTGCAAATCTCCATCCGTCTAGATTGCGTGGGCCATTTTATAAAAGCATAACTCCGGGATCAATTCTGGCAATGGTTTGCATACGTATTCACTTCACTACACAAAGCCCTATTGAAATGAACCAGAAACTTTTACAGTGCATTTCAAAGGGACTTTGCAAAATCCTAAGCAACAACTGCGCAGAAACAATAGCTCATAATAATGCCAGAGCTGCTGGTGCATCCTGTGTTCTCAGTGCAGCACTCTGCGAGCCATCAGTTGTATTCGCCTTGAAAAATTCAGGGAAATAAAATACAAAAACAATATTAAAAGTCTGGCATCTTTCCATGAAAACCATGAAAATTCAACGTTGCCAAGCTGAGGAAAAGCAAGCTTGAAAGAAAACAAAAAGACCCCAAAAGCAAGGATCTCGAATAAAATGTCTAAAAGAGACATGGTCCGAACACGTGGCACTTTAAAAAGCCTCTTGTGAGAGTTTCAAGTCTGTAAGACTCAAAGTTGGCACCCTTTAGAATTCTCAGAAAGAAGAGCTTCAAACACAACGGTACCTGCAGAACTTCCCGATCACACCATGGGAAGTGCTGAAAGCCAGAGCAGGTCAGCTGCCAGCACGCGCGTTCGACCGCTCCCGCTGTGCCGGGCTCCGGCTGTCAGGTCCCTGGGACAGACTGTGGCTCCCTCTGCGTTTGTACAACACAGGCAGCGTGCGGTTGGTGCTTAACTACACAGACATTTTGTCATTTCACCAAGCTCTAAGACACACGGAGGTGGATGCTGATGGGGTTTGCATTATGCCATCTACTGACTAGTTTTAGCACAATGGCCTTAGATGTCCTATGCGAATCCTGCTTCCCTCTGGGGCGATGGGTGAAATGGCTGCAGATATTTTAAGCAACATAAAGCCTATTTATAGTCCCATCTCCTTTCCTTCCAGCGTCCACTGGAGGATGCTGAGTGCTTCTAAATACTCCGCCTGACCTGATGTGTCACATCAGAATTAAAACTTTAAGAATCCCTGAGAATTCTGATTTAATCTAGGAAACCACTCCCAGCACGCAGAGTGTGAGAAAGAATTGCTCCACTTCTTACAGATATGCCAGCATTGCTTCACCGTGGGAAACAGTTTCAGGCATTTTGGTTTTTAATGGCACTCTGGGCATAGATGCATGGAACATGCTCTTTATTTCCCCTCCTCTGTACAGTGCAAATTGACAGTTATATCATAGAAATAAAAAAAAAAGGTATCAGCATTCACTCATTATAGCTCTTCCAGTTCATCTGCATCATAGTTTTTTCTTCGCAAAGTGAGGAACAATGCCAGTGTCGTCCTGAGGCAGATGGCTGCCTTCTTCCTTCATTTTCAGGCTCTCTTCTGCAAGCTGGGACAGATACCGCTGCAATCACATCAAAAACAAAGCATCATTACCAAAACTTAAAATATTAAACACAGGATGTTTTATTTGTTTTCAGAGCTCTCACACTCTCCCAGCATCTCAAAAGGGAAGAGAGCATACAGAAGCCCCATTTTAGTGAAAATTTGAGCCAGGAAATATACCTGTGTCGGGCAAACCACCTTAATACATGGAAAGCCTCAGAAGTTCAGTGATTTACTCTGTGCCACAAGGGAGACTGGTGGCAGAACCAGGAGGGCCAGGACTCCCTATCAGCCTGTGTAACTAGACCTCACCTTTTCTCCTTGCAAACTCTCTACTCCCATATGCTATAGGGCAGGAGCTAACTCCCTTGAGTCAACTGAATTACACTGGTGTAAGATTGGCGTGTCAGAAAATAGATGCAGTTTCTGAGTCACAATTTAAAGCATACATATTACATTTTCAGCATGTCCAGTTCAGAGATACATTTTTTGCACAAGAACATTTGTTTTAAGGGAATAATCAAACACAGTAATAATTAATACAATTTAGCAGTCTGGCTAGAGTGTTTACATTTATTGTGTTTCTCTAAGATAAAGTCCTTTGGTACTTTAAGTACTCAGTGTGATTTAAAATTACGGATGTCGCCAGTGAGGGTCTCAGCCTTCTGGCAGTGCCCTGAGTCGGCAGAGCTGCACATAAAATGGACGATGAGCTCGTGTGGGTCTGAAACTGGTGCTCAAAGTATTTATTCAAGGTCAACAGACCTAGAAATGGGTGGAAAGAAGCTTCTTCAGCAGCAGCTAGTCTAGAATGACACACGGGAAATTCCCACAGAATAATGTAGAGATGTTCTTATTAATGAGTTACACATACACCACATGCAAGAATAACTGACCTGCACATTTTTAGAATCATAAAACTCTCTTTTCTAGCTGATTATTCTTTGTGATTTGTTTTGAAAAGACCACGTAACATCGCTGCAAAATTTTATCTACTTGCAGGATTCCCCCAGAATACAGTTTACTCTCTGGCATCCGTGGGGAAGAGGTGAAATAAGAAATGGATGTAAAAAAACTTAAGGGCTGTGTCAGGACCGCCAGGTTGTCTCACATAAATACAAGTTTTGGATGTAAGAGGGACATCTGAAGGGGGCTCGGTAACGGTAATGAACGGGCATACCTGTGACAAAACGACGACTGCACCCTTGTTACTCTGAATATAGAGATTTGGCTACGGAAATTACACAACTCTCAGTCTTGATTACTGGGTACAAAATTCCATGTGGCAGAAAGCCAGAGCAAATGCTACAGTAGTGTACAGAGATACAGGGCCCATAAAGGCTGGGAGAAGTGATCCGTACACCATGAACTGCAATAAATCACTAACGCTTGTCACGGGATCAGATAACCCATGCATTTTTGGTTTTTAATGATTACCCACCAAAATAAGACCGAGATTTATCCGCCAACTTTAGCTGACGTTGTCAGCTATCATGAGTACCACAAACACCAGTTTTGAAGTTCACAGACCAGATATTCAGACTAATTTATAATAAAGTGACAGTCAAGGAAAAAGTATTTTTTCATTTAAACACAAGTTTTGACGAAGACTGCATAAAGCCAGTGGAAAACAGGATAAAATGCTGCACTGAGTTGCCAAGGTAGCTTACACCAGATGCAACTGACAGCTTTTTGTGGTAGTGGTGGGAGGGACAGCCAAATGATGGATTTTTTGGACATGGAAAACGCGGTGGATCTGTAGATATAAATACCACCTGAGAAAATCAGTTATTAAGCTGAAGAGAATGGAAAATTACAAAAAAGTCTGCAAGGCTGACAAAGAAACAGCTGAATTTTTTTCAGTGATCGCTGTTCTTCACAGGGCACCACGCTCAGATGAAGTTGACTATTTCACTTCAAGACAAAATTGTCATAATCTCAGCAAGGCTTTTGGAAGAAAACTGGTAAACAAACTGTTTAGTTTCACATTCAAACCCAAACACCGAACGTGTATTTTGGGTATGGCTCCAAGGAGACCACATGAAAGATGACAAGTAGCAAAGCAACTAGAAGAGACTCATAGCCATGAGAGCATTTGGGACAACGTCGTTGTCACTGGACAACGGTATCTGCCATGTAGGCGAGACAGCAGAAAGACAGTCTGCAGCAGCAGTCCCGTCGCTTCACATACAGTAAACGTTAGAGTCCGTAGTTCTTATGTTGGTGGATACATTCATTAGATTGCATCGTCGTAGGAGAAGACTGATATTTCTTGCACAAATAAGCATTATTGCAACTGAAAGGTTTCTAGTAGTACAGAGCAATTATTTAAAATTTGCTCAGCTTCCACTTGAGTGGGCAAAAGCTGGATGAGACATTTACTTCCTCCATTTAGTGAGATAAGAGGTACAGCTCAACAGAACAGTCTGTTTCATTACCATATCTGGCAGATTTAATTTTAACAGCTTTTGTGGTCTTTGTTGTTTTATCTCGAGTCAGTATTAGATATCTACCGCAGTGCTCATGGGAAACGTCTTAACGGGGAGAAAAAGAGGTTTTTTTCACTGACTCAGTTTTAGTTGGACTTTTTTTTTTCTATGACTTTAACAAAATAACTTAGAAAATGGAAAAATCCCTCTTCTTCCCACAGGACCAGTTGCCAGGGGCAGGGGCTGGAATTGCAATCTCTGCTTTAGCACGAGTTTCTCTGGGACAGAGTCGCATGGGATACACAGTCTGCACTGAGTGGGGCCACTTTTGCTGAATCCCTCTGGATTTTTTTGTATCAAGCGAAAAAAGGCACGCAAACTGGGCACCAGTTTTTCAGGCTTACACTTGGAGGATCCATTATTAGCAAGCATCGCAGCTCTGCAGGCACAATCTTTGAAAGCCGGAGGCCCCTGTATGATTACAGCTATGTAATGTCAGGAAAAGTCAAGAAGAAAATTCTTCCATTGAAATGATTTGACTCTGTGTCACTGGAAAAGCCAATGACTACTAGCCAGTTAGGGAAAGATAGCTGTTACTTGAAGAGAAGCAGAGCTCCAACATTTACTATGGGCAGAGGGAAGGAACAGAGGAAGAAGCAGCAGCCTGGCTCTTTCATGCCTTCTGCCAAGAGTAGGCGAATGCCAACAACTGCGAACAAAAGTGTCTTCTGCGGTGCACACACCCTGCACACAGGCAGCGACTCAAGGAGACAAGAGGCAGGGCTACCTCCGCTGAAGAGTCCTCAGCACAGGGCAGCTCACGCTGCCACGACCGTTACGATCAGCTGTGCATCTGGAAAGTAACAAAGGCAGGGTCTTCTGCTTGACCTGCCAGCACCCGTGGTCTCTGCGTGCTGCTGTCAAGTGTTGATACGCTTATGGTGTATGCTCGTGGAAACCATACAAGCAATTACATTCTTCTGTGTATCCCTGTGGAAATTATCCAGCAGTGGTGTTCTGGGAGGCTGAACCGCCGTGCTGTTCTGTAGCACAGCGAGGCGATTTCAGCGGGTCACAGGGGACGCCTTGGAGAGCCTGTGCGTCACAAAGTGCTGCGTGCTGCAACACGCTGCAGAAATTCACACGAATGCAAAAATAAGTCTGGCAACATTATTAAACAACTGGCATATTTAATGCTCCTGAAATTAAGAAATAAGAAGGGCTGCTGCTGGGCTCACTTCTAGCGATACAAACGTCTGGGACCCTCAAGAACAGAGAACTAAAGATCTGAGCTGCCTGCTGTGGTAGTGACAAGGACCAAATATAGACGAGAAAATAAAATTATTACCTGGCCCCATTTTATTTATGATCCAGAAGCTGATTTCAAGGATCTGGGAGTGAGCAATTAGTGTGCAAGCATTTGGAACTACTGAAACGTTTTGCTTATCTAAATTTCACTTTGTCTGAATTCTGTCCACAGCACAAAAACTAACTTTTGGTAGCATCATGTCTTACACACAATCCACGCCATAAGCTAGCTGTTAGCTAGCTTCAAGTGTGTTTTTACCTGAAGATTTTTGTAGTGAACAGTACTTCTGCAGTGACTTGTCTTTGCTGTCTCTTCATTTGTGTAGAAGAGTCCGCAGAGCTTGCAGTAAAACCCAGTTCTTGGCACCACAAATTCCACACCTATTGAAAAATTCTGAATCACATTAAAATGTCAGTTGAAACCCTTTCCCTCTACAACAAACTTGTTTTCGAAGAGAAAAGGTGCTGTTTAGTTAAATGACATGGATACGAAGACTGAATCCTGGATTCACTTTTCTGATTTCCCTAATTTTGCAACACTGAGCTGCAGTTTAAAATCCTGTGCATTGCAAATACACCTTCCACTTCTCTCTTAGATATTATACACATTTAAAAATGTATCTTCTTGTAGATAATATTGATTGGAAGTTTCACTGTGTAACCTCAAGGGCTAGAATAGCAATAGTACTTCTCAGCAGTAAATTCATGCTTAAGTTACACAGATTGCTCTTTAGGATGTTCTTCTTCCAGGTATTTTACTCAGGATTAGTGTTTACACCATAAAACCAATACTTTTGCTTATACTGAAAGTATAAGCAATATTGTAATAACAAAGACTTTTAAATCACAAATTATTTTCCACATATATTTCATATATAGTTGAAGGGAACTTATTTCATCTCATCAGTGACTTCAACAGCTATGTTTTGCCATTCAGCTCGAACAAAATTAGCAACGATCTACTATCAAAAGCCCGTTTCTTTCAACAGCTACCCCTCTGTCACACACCCTGTTCCTTCACGCTCCTCACATCTGTTCGGAAAAATAAATATAGCAAGCAGCGTTAAAGTGACATCTTGTTGTAAGTTCTAGGTATTGCAGTGGGCGGCATCGCCGGCCCAGGGCGGCTGAACGTACCCAGGGGAATGCTGAGTTCGGTGAAGACGTCCTCTGGTTCCCAGCCTGGCGGAGAGTGCCTTCTTTTAGCCTCTACCTCCGGGTATTCCAGAGATCTCATTTCCAGGTACCTAGAATTTGCTTAACAAATGAATAAACTTATTGAATAAAAAGTAGTATAATAATTTAAAAAGACGTTTGTAAACTTCTTGGAAACACTTTCTGGGTGGACCTATATATAGATAAAGTAAAATCTGCAAAAAATGTTTTTTCATTCAAATCAGAGGACTACTCAGTGCCACTCCAACAGCTCTACTACACTGTGCAGTCACCTCTATTTTTCCCAGTAGACAATTTTTCTATTTCTAATTTCACTTTCATGATGTTTTTTCTTTACATATTTTAATCTCTGAATAGATCTATAAACATTATACGTGCCTCTGGCACAAGCATGGTCCTACTTCAGCTCCATAACCACGTGTGGCAGTGCATCACCAGTGACAGAGCTGGGCTGAGAAACAGGGAGCCAGCAGGACCTGCCGAGGGCAAATCCCCAAACTGCCTAAGGAGCTGCATGGGCAGAGCAACCCCTCCTCCGGCAGGACCATTGCCATCTTCTCCTTGGAGCCACTCTTCTCCCACCCTCAGCTCTCCAAGCGACAGTTTCTGCTTTATGGCTCCCAGCCACCTGAAGATTTTGGTTCCTGACCAGTAGGGATGGGACGGTTGGTCCCTGCTGACCGACCTTAATGGACACGGACAGGAGATCCAAGGTGTGTAAAACAGTGGATTGATTCGCTGAGGCAGACAAAGCCAGTCAAAAGAACAGATGCTCTCCCTTCCTAACATGTGAATTGCTTTTATTTAAAAAAAGATAAATTTGTTATCACAGAGCAACAGCATTACAGATGAACTGGTCTGTTCCTATTCTTCAGTTCTCACATCAATGAACTAGTTCCCTTACCCTAACAAAATTTCTATTGCATTGCAAATTTCACCTAGATAAGGGATGTATTTTCTCATAAAACAAATACATTTTTGCCCAAATCAAACCCTTCCTGTCTTTCAAGTCTGTAGTTCAAAGATCTGCAATTTCTGGCCACGAGAATGATTTCTTCTCCAGTTTTAAATATGTCTATGACATGATTTAGAAGAAAATAATACAAAATCCTAACTGGTTGGCTTTCAAGTTAACTTTAACCCTATTCCAGGTATCCAAATCTGCAGCAGAGATCCTGGAAAACTCTCCAGCTTCAGTTAGCTCTTCTTAAGACACCCGGGGCCTTTGTGACAACTTAAGTCCCACTTCAGTTGGTTTCTGGGCTTCTGAGCTGGCAGCCGCAGTTGCAGAGAGCCTAGAGCCTTGCCCTGCAGATCCCAGATGCCAAGTCCATGGCAGAAACCCGGGAAGCAGAAGCTCCCCTGGAGTTTCCAGGCTCCCTGCTGGCAAGTTGGAAGCCGAGATGCTGAAAACACCGAAGTAACTATACTCTCAGGACACCCAACTCTTTCATCAGCTGGCTGCCCGTGAAGTGGGCAGCCCGGGGGAGCCGGCCTTGCCATCCTCAGTCCCAGGGAGTTTGCGTGGCAGTGTTCTCTGCAAACATGCAAAGCCTGGCAAGGTGCCTTCAGGCCAAACAGGTTAGTATTGAAAACTGAGCGAGTTTCAAATCTGTCCTGGAGGAAGAAGTTAGTTCAAAATCTGACATTCACATTCAATGTTCCAGCATTTTCTGGTGGAAAATTGCACTCTCAAAAATCTTCCAGCCATTTCTGTTCACAAACTCTTCCCTATCACATGAGCTCAGGTAGCAACAAAAAAGAGCATTCCTGGACAACATGCTCTATGTTGCTTTCCACTTTCCCTCATTATACACAACCCATTTGCTGAAGTTTCATTTGAAAGCATGATGAGGAACCGAACTCACTTTCAGACACTGAAGATCTTTTTCCTGACAGCTAAAATATTAATAGACAGCTAAGATTACATTTATTGGCATTACCTCACAGCATGTCCTATCAGTTATATTAAAGGCAGCATGCAGTAGATAACTGGAGATGATCAGGCATGTCCTGACAAAAGGCATGTATTTGCGTGAAGGGGGACTGCGAAGTAACAATCTGTGGATGATTTCCATGTTACTGATGCTTCAGTACAGTGTGTAAGAATACCCACCTAGTCCAGGAGCCAGCCAGACATTACAGATACTTTTCTGTTGACCTTCAAGAGACTGTCACTCATTTCATTGACAATTCAAAATAAATTTAGCAGGGCACTGAAAGAGTTCAGCTAAACTCATGTGAACCTTGACATGACAATTATAGCAGCTGACGCCTTTCAGAAAGCTTGCAAGCTGCTTATCATATTTCCTTTACACTATTCAGCTAAGAGGCTCTAATGGTTTAGCTTGGCGAAAGGCACTGGGGTTCTTTGACTGAGCCGCTCCAAGGACAAGTCTTGACACTATTAGCAACATTTATTCTTGTTAGCAATAAATTTCAGTCTACTGTCACAGAAAACATGCAAGGCTCTCTGTGGGCTGAAAAGAAAAAAAAGCAGTAGTTACCCTTGGCCTCTGGACACTCTTGGCTTCCGTGTCTTGTTTCTTCACTAGCATTTTTAACAAGCATTTCCATAACTTCTCTGCTCTCAGCTCCTTGTGATCCCATCTGCTTATAATCATCTATAAATGTATCAGGGAGCTGGAGAGTCTCTTCTTTCAGATGAACAGAAGGTATATGGTGATCTTCGGGCTCTAAACGAGTGTCAGAGCTCTTATCAATTTTTCCTTCCTTCTGCTGGGGATCAGACTCCTTAGCAGATTGGTCTTCTTGCAATTCCTCAGGCTTCTGCTCAGGGTCCAGATTTAGGCTTGATGCTTCAGTTACAGCATCATCATTATCATCATCCTCCTCATCATCCTGACAGCCGCTAGAAGCCACACTGCCCTTTGCTGAACTGAAGTTTGTTTCTAAAGCTTTATGGGCAAACTTGTCGTCATTCCTGGTTAAGTGGCTGTGATCGTTTTTCAGTTCTAACACGGCTGACATACAGGGACATATTTCTGAAGCAGTTTTAGTTTTTTGATCAACTGGCACTATTTCTTCAAGCTCAGTTATATCAGGCTCCATAATTAAGTCATCTTCTCCCACTTCATCTACTGTCACTAGTTCCTCCATGTTAGCAGGATACCAGTTCTCACCTTCTATCTCACTTCCACTCTCCCAGTCTCGGTCCTGTCACAAAGATGTAAAACATATGAGAAATCAGTGATTATATTTTATCACTGTTAAAAAGCGGGCTTTCAACATCAGTAACTGGGAAGAACTTTGATCTGGCCACGCCTAACCCCTCTTGTATTTTAGTTTCAAAGAACAATATGCCTTGGTGTTGTGATTTTAAACCTTATGCAAAGGAATAGCAATCTCTTTTTAATTACCACATAAACTTCACTTTGTGGAGATCCTGTAACTGCCTTGGGGATTACAGTCTCTCCAGTTTCCTGCTTCTTACTTTTCTGCAAGCAGTAGAACAAGGCACAACCTATTCCACTTTATTACGCAACTGACTCCACGATGTGATCCCCAAGGAAATGAACCTCTCCCCTTCCTCCACCTTCATCCCAGGGTGGCCAGAAACAGGCAGCACAACGAGAACATACTGAACCCCAGTCTAGCCACTGTGGGTGTCACTTTGCTGGACCAGGTCCTTTAAATTCCTACAGTGACTGAGAAAACATGGCTACCTTCTGTACTCATATCCTACCACCAGCAAGACCATCTGCCAAGCACTGTGTTGGTCGAGATTGGCCTAGACCTTAATTAAAATCAGTTTTGCTCTTATAGTCCAAGGTACATAATCTGAAATACCCCATACGTGCAGTTATAGGACTCAGACACTAAAACTGGACTTCAAAATAATGCGTATGTCACTTTTAAGACACAATTGCAGCTTAGATTTCAACTCCCAGACTCATCGTGTACACATAATCTATTAATAATCTGTATTCTCCTCCTGTCTGGCCATTCCCACACTTCCCCTCCTAGAATCCTAAAACAGCACGAAAACTCTGGGAGTTGACACTGCTCTTGCCAGGAGATCAGTTTTCTACAGCAACAGATATCAATAGCTTCCATATCTGACCATCAACCCATGACCCTACAGATATGAAGCTGGAGGAATTCCAAGGACATTGCTCTCCCTGACTGCGATGCTGCAGTGGGGGTGCTGTAAAGACATTATTTAATCATAACCAGAAACAATCAGAAGAGGCTACTATCTACAGTCCATCTAAGGCCAATGTTCTGAAAAGTTTTCATCATTAGTCCCCTCCCTCTCCACTAACTGACCGCATCTCCTATTTTTGGGCACAGTTCACAAAGCTACACAGTGCACTTGGGCATACATTACTTACATTTGCCAGTGCCAAGGGCTGTGCATGTGAAGCAATGTACATGGGCAAAGAGCAACTAAAAAAAGAGTTCTGGAGACTTCAGGAAAAGCTATCCCTTAATGCAGAGGTCAAGAGAAGGCAAGTTAATTTAGACAACCCCTTTCGACAACCCCTTTACGTGCCTTTTCGTGGGGGTTTAATATTTCAGCTGGGAGAATGTGCTACCAAACCTGGGTTTTCACTCATTTTGTCGCGGAAGCTGCACCCACAACATGTCACCAACCTTCTCTTTTCTTGTGTTTTCCAAAATCTCTCCAGATTCTTTTCCTTGTTTATTAGCAGAAGGTGAGTTCTCCTCTGGAACTTGCTCCTCTTTTCCAAGCTAAAATAAATACAACATATACACGTATGGCAACACACAGCGGTGCTCTATTATGTTTCTATTCTGGGTATAGGGACGCAAAGTCACCACAAGGTTACATTCTTTATTTCTAAAGTTTATGCAAGTCAACTGGGCTGTGGGAAAAGACCCAAGAATTGGATTCCATTAGCAAAGCTGCACAAATAAGAATTACAAAAAAGAAATTGAAACAAAATTAGTGATGTAATTTACACCACAGAATTGGCTAGAAGACAGGTGGGGAAGAATGTGAATTTTCAGCCTCCACTCCTCTGGTATCTACCCACATCTGTTATGTTGGCTCAGACATGGTAAGAAGAGCAGCAGTGTTAAAACTCTGTAAAAGGCCTCAACTGTTTTGTTTATTGATGCAGGTTCAGTTGAGAATGCAACTGCTTTCACAGTTCATACTTTGGAAGAACAAAACCACAGAACCACCTTGGCACTGGGTTAAAGAGGGTTGAAGCAAAAGTGTGAGTTCAAGACACTCAAACCTATTTCTTCCTTTTAAAACAAATTACTAGCAGTAGTCCCTGGAGAGGTGTGCCTTTAACAAAACAACTTTAAAATAACTTGACAAAAACGCAGAGGAGTGTGCGACACTGGTGATTTAGGATGCTGCTTGACATTTCGCTCTCACCTCTCCTCCCAAGGAACCATCCATCACAGTGAAATACCAGCCAAAGGAGAAAGATGACAAAAGGTGGTACAGACACACGTATCTATGGCATGGGGTAGTGCTGCTGCCTGTTACAGAGACTAGCTGAGTTACAAGACCTAGAGACTTCCACCAACCTTGCCCCCACGTGAGAAGAATGAATGCAAGGTCAGTTAAAAACAACTGAAGATGACCCCTGCAGCACAAAGTCACGAGCTAGAGATGGACCCCTGGTCAACAAAACAGCTCTGCAGCCTCCTGCGCCAGCCTCCCCAGGGGTGGATAGCACTAGAGTATCACCGGGGGAGGGGGGGCAACACAGGGGGAGGCAAGGTGGCCAGGGGCCAGTAACAAGATCCCCATAGGGTGGGGACATGAGCAAGGGCTGTACTGGGACAGAGCGAATGAGGCATCTTGATCTGTTCCCTCTTCACTTTTTCCCAGTGGAGAACCAATCCCACAAACGCTGCCACCTTACCAACTGGGAGTATTTCTCCAGAGATCCCATAATTTTACAGATGAGCTGATTCAGCGGTTCTGCCACGGGAAGAGATTCCTGCCAGTACATTGCAGTGACTGGTGTGAATTATCCCTGCCACAGCTGAGGGTAGGGACATGTGATTAACAGAAACCGACTGCTCTGCTGAGTTGACCAAAAAGAGAATGTTCCTCATTAAAAGTCCATTCCCCATTTTAGCACTATAACAACCAGTTCTCTGTGTTGTCCTACAAACATTGTGCATCCCTGTAAAATACCACTTAATGCCCAGGTAACTCAACTCACATCACAGGCAGTGGAAGGAGGTGATGGATGAAGAGAGAGCAGCTACGGGGTATTCTGCACAGACTTAGGAAAGAGAGCAGAAGCCCAGTTGCCCCTGCACGCACAACCTGCATGCACACAGCAGATTGCCACTTGGTTTTGTTGTGAGCTGTCTGTCCCCTTCACCTCACCTCACCCAGAGGTTCTGTGCTCGACACAGAAAGACAATGTCCACGTACCCAGCACTGCAATGGTGTAAACAGATCTGCATGATCTGGGCAAAGACATAGACAGATGATCTCTCTGGATTTATTCTAGGACCATATTCCCTGATTTTATCGTGGCAAAACATTGCATGTCACCAGCACCACACCCACAACAGCCAATCTAAGATAGTTCAGAAAACAGATTACTTCAGCATTTACCTTCTTCTTACGTACAGTTTGAGATCCCTATTTACCTCATTCTCAGGAGGTTTGGTTTCCTTCACATCACTGCCTTCAGCAGCAGCATCTTCCTCTTGGTCTTTTTCAGCTTTCTTCATCTTATTCCTATCACTTTGTTTTTGCCTGGAGCCTTCAGATGCTTTGCTGTGCTTCTGTTCAGCCACGTCCTCCCTGGCAGCGTCCTCGCTGTAAGAATGCCTGCGTTCCCTTAACTTTGCCTCCTCCTTTCTCTTAGATCTCCCAGGTAAATCCTGCAGCTGCCTCTGAAACTTGTCAGATTTTGACTTAGAGGTTTTTCGGTAATAGTCATCTTCCCTGCTCTTGTAGCCAGATAAAGGGTGAAGGGAGCCAGGGGAACCACTCCTTAAGTATTTTTCTCTGTGTCCTCTGCCTCCTTCAATCCGTTCATCCAAATCAAACTTGTCCAGCTGTCGGGAATAATGTTTCCTCTCGTGCACCCACGTGTCAGTCCTGTCCCTCTTCTCATCCCCATTCTCTCGCCATTCTCTGCTGTCTCTTTCCTCTTCCCATCGAGAATACGGGGACTGATCCCACGACTCTCTCCCGTTTCCCCAGTCGGTCCTGCCGGTCCCCATTGGGCTGTGGGGTGAACTGCAGGAAGTGAAGCTGGGAGTGCGGGATCGGGGCGACAGGGAGCGGCTTATGGGGCTCCGAGAGCGGGGCCTCTCCGTGCTGTACCTGCTGCAGAGGGAAAAGGCAGCTGTAACTGTCTGACCTACCGTGGTCTACCAGCTTCTTGTACACTGGAAACACATGGGGACTGCCCTGTGCCTGCGAACCTGAGACCCAGGCCTTTCACAGACATGCACTGCACAGCTGCAAACACAGTGAACAGGAGAAAAGGCAATGTCATACCCACAGAGTTTAACTAAATCCCCCCAGATCTGTCAAGAATACATTCATTCATTCCTAAAAGCATCTCATGGGGGTTTAGCATTAAAAGCTTACAATATGTTAATACCTTCACAATGACCCTAATGTCCGTTACCCTTAATACTCGTTCATCTATGGCATCTCTGAGGCAAAAGTGACAAAGGTCACCTGTTTAAGAGAGATGTTTTAGGACTATGATTCCTCTCCATTTTTGCTGGAAGGTCCAGAAGTCTGGTAGATCAGAAGTACACTCAAATACATTTTAATTTGAACCGGCTCCTTCCTGCTAGGTCTTGCAGCACTCCCAGCCTCTGCACTTTTCACTCAAAGGGGAGGAGAGGGGAACGGCTTCAGTTGTGTGTTCTTCATGACAGGTGTATTTTCTGAGTCATCATCAGCAGCAGGAAAGAGTTCATTTATTTTCATTACATGCACAGTTTCAATCTGATCTCATTGTATAGGCCCTGTACCTACTATTGTACCCACTTGTATTTTTACAGTGATTCAAACAAAATCCAAATTAAAAAAGCAAATGAGAGGGATGACACAGATAATGCTTTTTCTACCTGCAGGTTTACAGACTTATCCAGGTCCCAGTTGCAAACTATGGAGAAGCTTTACCTGTCCACTTCACGTAGCAGGTCCCTCTCCCTCTGCGAGTGGATGTCCTGGATGATAGCAGCCACGTTCTTACCTGGTTTCTAAATAAGACAAAGACCCTGTTTAGCATGCTGCACTCCTCTCCAGGCTAACACAGGTGGTTTGTTTTTCAAGAAACAGCATCCGCGCATCATTCAAATATACTACGAGTGAGAAACATTTGGTTTCAGTGTTGTGGTTACAGTCTTTACTGCAGCTGGTATCTCAATAACAGGATCAAAGCAGTAAAATGACACAAATGGAAAATTTGCTCCATTACGTTGTAGCACTGTCTCCTCATGCCTGGCTGCTGTAATAGGCTTTGAAAACTAGCTTGTCCTTCCCTGTTAGACATACATTACAGAGTACCTTCTAGGAATTGGATGTCAGAGGAAACAAACTAGACATTTTTTCCAATATCTGAACTAAATATGTATAGCAGCCTCTCTCTCACCCTCCAGGAATGAACTGCCTTCTCTTCAGCTCACAGTTTAGCTCATTCTGGAGTATAGCTCTAAAAGACTACGCTGAGGCCCAAGAGCTTCAGAAAAGGTAAGTGCTCAAAGGAAGATGTGTACAGGAAGTGCTGATTGCTTGAGATGCGAGATCATGTACAAGAGATGCACTACTCCAGGCTGGAGTGCAAGCAATTCATCAAACACTTGGAGCATGCACAGCTGAGCAACATAATCATGCAGGAACTCAGAGCAGTTTGTAGTGGTAAATAGCTCATGCATATTCCCCCTTCCATGCTGCATTTTTGGTTGTTTGTTTTTAACAAAGAGAAAGGGCTTTTGCTCGTGCAGAGAAACATAATTCCATGATCTAAAAAACTGCCACTGGAAAAGCTGAAAATCTTCCTGAAATCTAGACAAATTCCAGCACTCTTCTGGGTAATTCCTGTTCTGCCTCTACATCAAGATGCACAGTGACTGCCACCTTACATACGAACAGCTCACCGTACCACACTAAGAGAGACTGCCCCGGTTTATGGACTTTTGGCAACTCTTTTAAGTCTCCTTAAACTACTATACATGTACAGGAGAGAAAGAGACTTTCCCAAAGGTCATAACAAACCATCTGAGTTGTTTTTCCTCAAGGCTCATAAAAGGCCCCTTAACCTCTTAATGTGGAATACTACAGAGCTATTTTATAAAATAACTTTGCACTGTGTTAGATAATATAATATGAAGCTTTTCAGCTCTGCATTGACAGTTCCAGTCCAAGTCTCCATGAAAAAAAAAATACGCTCTTAGCATGGCAGTACGTAAGTTTCCATAAATACGCTCACAAGAGCACTGATTTTTGGACATCATTCAGGTGTCCACATCAGAAGTGTCATGCACTCTACAGAAAGTCCAAAGACTACTGCTCTGTTCTGATCCTATGCAAAAACTAAAAAAACCTCTTGCTTTTTAAATTAGGTCGTTCACAAGAAAAAAAGAAATCAGTGTGGTATTTAGCCCTGCCTTCACTGCTTGGTATAGAGACTATATTATGGCTCAAGCACGCAAGCTTTGAAAAGCACTGCTTCAGGCTTAATGCCTGACCAAAAAGAGAAGACCATCTTATTTTTTCTGACACACTCTATCTTACACATGGCTGTGTTTTAACCCTTTGTTAGACCAAGCAATGTGGGGAGCCTGCTCAGAAGGAAGCTCAGAAGGGATTTTTGAAATAATGGTATGAGAGGACCAGAGAAAATGGGATCTCTCCCAAGAGTTAAGATTTAGAACAAGAGCAAGCAGCTAAGTATAAAAGACCATTAACATACATTCATTAATTTATCTTTCTTCTTTTATTTTTCCATAATATTAAAGCATTAATTAGAAATCAGTAATCAGCAAATATTTTTAGATGTATTCTCCAGGACGTGCCACGGAAACTCAGGAAATCTGATCAGGAATGATGACTATCTTACCTTCAGCTGCAATTCCTTGTATCTTTTAGACATCCTAATAAGTAACTTCTCATCATTTATCATAGCAGGTTTTTCTTTGTAGTACTGCACCATGGCTTGTGCTGCTTCACTGTAAGCCATTTCCAGAAAGGCCTAGCACAAATGGAGAGAGCTTTAAAATTTACTATATAATTAAAAATACAAAATGTAAGAGAGACAAGGCAGCAGAATAATTTTTGTTTGGATTCTTCTCATGCAAAGTGTCTTGACAGTACAGGACTGGGTAGCTTTCCAGCCCTGGAGTTGAAATAGTAACACTCAGCCTCCTTTTAACTGCAAATAACGGTGTCAACCCAGCTATTAAAGTTGGCATGCAACTTTTGAAGCCAGTTTAGTTAAAAACTAAATGACTGGAATCTAATCTTTCTCGACATATGAAAACATCACCTTTCCCTGGCTTCCTCACTGGTGCTCCTACACCACGGTCAGCTGCTGACGGGATGCAGAACTGCAGTGCTGCAGCACGTGCTGCTCCTGAGATTGTCAGCTGTGTCTTGCAGAATTGCAAGAATTGATGCTCTCATCAGAGCATGAGCAGGCAGAACAAAGACAAAAAAGAGTCTAAAAAACCTGAACAATGTTAACTAACACTTTTATTTACAGGAAAATTGCATTTGATGTGACTGCAGTTTAACTGGTCAAGGAATATACTCACAGCAGCGTAACGACTGCATTGTGAAACATGACAGTCTCTAACACTGGTCACTGGCGTGGATTCTACATCCAGCTGTCCTGTCGGCTGCGGGTGTGGGAGAGATCATCTTCTAGTCTCCCCAGCCTACAACCACTGGTAGACTTAAGCTACTTAAAGTAGACTTAAACTGCCTTTTTTTTTTTTACAACACTTCTTCATTAATATTTCTGTTCTTTTTTATCAAGGACTATGAGGCAGTGGTCATGTTTATGCCATCGTTTCATTCTGCGAACACTAATTTTTTTTTACTTTAAGAGCAGGCTTCATATATTTAAGTTTCTATTATATAGAAAAAGAGATTTTCCCCAAAGACACTGTCTTTACGTCAATATGCTTTTTGTCAACAGATGTCAATACCAGTGACCCCAAACGCACAGTACCTGGTTAGTGGATTTCATGAGGATGTAGTTGGTGACCTTCCCAAATGGAAGGCCCAGGTTAATGACATCATTCTCTGTACAGCTTCCCTCAGGGAGGTTGCAGATGTGAACAACTCGACCCAGTGTAGATTTCCTCTGGGGAAACTGGGGAAAAAAACAACTCAGAATTATGGTTTTATCTTAGACATTCCAGCCACTAGATAAGACCTTATATTTCTGCAAAAAATGAAATGTTCTGTTCTGCATACCTGTCATTAAAGACAACTATCCTTCTTTAAAGCCTTGTATTTTAGCATCCTGGTTTAGAATACAAATGAGAAGGGAAATGTTTAACCGCAGCACAGCTTGCAATGCAGTCTCCATCCCTGGACATCTCAAAGTCCAGAGGGGATTTCTAGCAGAGATGCTTTCCTTCAAACAGGTTTAACAATATTGCTGCAAAAGCTAACTTGCCACCTTAAACTTCATGGACTCCAGGGCCTCATGTCCCTGGCATGTCACAGCAGCAGGCTGGGCTGCCACAGGCTCAGGCCACCAGCTTGTACCCAGCACCAGCGAGAGTTTGGAGGCCGCTCAGTCTGGGGACAGAGGGTGCCTCTGCCATGGCGAGGTCTCAGCCCCTCCTGAGGAGCTCCTGGTAGGGCCGGCACCCATCTGGTAGGGCAGCATGACCCCTCCACCAAGTCCCCAGCCTGTCTGCATCTGTCTGTCCCACTGGGGACTCTGTGCCTTCCCTGCACACAAAGGCACCATGCGCTGTTGCTGAGTACAAAGCAATTAGCAGAAAATTTGCAAGCAATGAACAAAAAAATGAGTGTTTTCAAGTATTCCATAAACGCCCATTTATGTGGTGCTGGTGGTGCCTGGAAATTGAAACAGGTGCTCGCTGCAGTCCCTGCTGAATTTATGGATATTAGAAATCAGTTTAGGTGACTACAGAGGTGTTCAGGATAGCAGGAGCTGAATTTAAACCCTCCTTTTGCCCTGGTGGAACAGACTGGGCCGGGAGTAAAAGTGACCCCATTTAACTTGTGAGAGGACACACAGCTGTACCTCAGGTTGGAACATCTACTACTACGCTCCCTCCTCATTGCAACAACACACAGTAGGCGGGACTTTTCCTCTGGGGACACAGTGACCACTGGACACGCAGAGAGGCTAAGGTTCCAAACTAGGCTGGCACAGGCTCATGGCCGCCGGTGTGGTAATCGCTTCCCAAGAGTGGAATTCTATTTTGGAGTGCTGGGGCAGTTCCCACAGAGCTGCCCGTCTCCCTGATGTGGAAAGCAGGGTCTACACTCCTTGTGCAAAGAGGCAGCAGGCTATACTCAGAGAAGAATATAATTTACCCCCACTAATGACATGCAAAACTTTGCTCACACAGGATTAAGTCTTCCCAGACTACTTTCCTGTTTACGACCCCTGCTGTTAAGATTTTACTGAAGAAGTAACTCTACCTTCAGCTAAAATTGTGCCGTTCAAGGGAAGATGCAAATCATGCAATCTTACGGGATCAAGTTCACCAGAGCCATCACAAATGTTTGGCTTGTCAGCAAGTTCACAAGTTACAGAGCTAATGTTATCTTATTTACACCTTCATCCCATTCCCTTCCCTCCAGGCTTCACCACTTAACCATTTGTGTACTTTTGCTGCAGCAAGACCCTGTATTATACAGTGGTCTGCTATTTAGATTGCATCTTACAGAGCCTGCCTAGGTGCATAAGGTAAGTCAAAGAAGTGAAAAAATCCAGAATTAAGATATTTTCTTTAGTAGAAAACTAACAAAGACCTGATCCTGAAGAAGATGAAGCAACTCAACTCCACTTGAATAGAAAAGGAAGTGATGTCTGTATGCATCTGGCAAGGCAGCACTTCACGCACAACAGAAGAATACAGCTACAGCTAGCAGAGGAGAAGGAAACTTTCCTGACAGCAAATGCAGTCCCAGTGTAGGACCACCCCAGGTCACCTGGCACCTTCTGTTTGTTTTGTCAGGTCTGTTAAGAGTTGGTATGTTAAGAGTCTGTGGGACTAGAAGGACTTCGCTGATCCCTATGTAGGCTCCAGAGCCCGTGTTCAGACACGCGCTCAGCAATACATTAAATCAAATGACTGTAAGATGTTACCACCTCCCCATGATTGGCAATGGCTTGAATTAAAATGCTACGCCATAAATCTGCTGTAATTCGTGATTAAGAAGTGGTCACTTACTCATACCAGAAGTGGATGGGCTGTACCAAGCAATAATCTTGTCAGCTGATTGAAGTTAAATTGGATCCATTCGTTAAACAGAGCCATAAATCACAGCCAGACAAGGAATATACACCTTCCATATCCACAGTCAGGAAGTTGGAGGAGCTGTTGTGTGAATGTAGTTTCCACTAAGACGCTAAGTTAACTTTCTTTGCAACCGATGTCCACAGCAGCTTACCAACGCAGTTGCACAACTGCTACAAAAATAATTTAATGCACAGCAGTGAAATGCACCTCATATGGTGTGCCATATTATTTCACCTATGCAATTTGGTTATTTTTTATTACAGCTTTTTAAAATTTTTTTTTGCTTTTTGCTTTTCAAATTCTTTATCCCTTTCTTGAGGTTTGCATGAACTTTTTCTAGAGATAATAAGAAGCTGACAGTCCCATCCCTCCAGCGCTAATGGCTCTCCATGCCCAAGTGAAGAATTGTAGCACTGTGTTTCCCTTTTGAAGAGGGACAGAGTTATTTGCAGATGGACAGCACAGAGCAAGCTCTTCCAGAAATCTGAACACTTTGTTTATGATTACATGCAGGGTCAAGTATAATCTCCCACTGCTCAGTTAAATGGCAGCAGCTTAGCTGAAAGTGAATACTACCGCGCAAAGGTGTAATAAATTATAAGCCACCTGGGTTGCGGGGTGAATGACAGCTGGCAAACTCAATCTTAACACCTCTAATATAGCTCCCTGTCTGCCCGATGAGCTTCTGAAGAAAAAGAGGATTTACAGTGTCCAGGAAAATCAAAGTTATTGTTTCTTTTATAGTACCGCAGGTCATTGAGAAGGAGGACTTCTGCAGGCAGCTTAAATGATAAATAGCGACAGATTCTAAGGAGAAACGATACTGGTATTAGCAGTAATTTCATTTGTTGTGAAGTTGGCAGACATGATGAAAAGGAACATTCCTCCGCACCCGCTGCTACTCCACCTCTGACCTTGGAGGCAGCCGTCATGAGCAGCTCTGCTCTTTGCTCCCCTGCACACACAGTATCTTTGACAGGCAGAAGCCAAAACCCTTTCAAATACCCTCTTGCACAGCAAAACTACTCAGCAGAACATTGCTTGGATGAAAAAAAATCTGGGTGATGTTTCTTTAAGCAAAGCCTGATGCGAGCTGGGGTGGCACAGGGACATGATTCAGCCTGGCTTTCCACAGCGTCTGAGACCACATCAGGCTATATACACAAAAGCTAACAAGGTGCAAACTTGAACCCCTGGATTTCTGCTGCTATTCCATGAACGCCCAGACATGAGTCCTTGACGTCTCCAGCTTTAATCATAGCTTTCCGATATACACTGAGCTTCATTATAACCCTAACAACTTTGTATTTCCATTATGTCTATGATTTGCTTTTATGTGCCTTTTTTTTTTTCCTTGTTTTTTTTCCCTTTTAAAATCTTTCTGCTTTGTCAGTGCAAGAACCACTTTTTAATGTTATCCTTTTTTTTCTGGCATTTTTTGATTATTGGGCTAGGAAATAAAGTGCACATTACAGCAATATAACTGGGGGCCTGTGCTTAATGCAGGGGGGGGCTAATAAAGCTAAACCATGGAAGGCTGTACACCAAAGCAAACTTGCTGAAAGGTTACCAGTGGCAGTAGATGATAAAAATAGTACACTAAAATAAACTAAGAATAAGCTAGTCCAGTATAATGAATTGATCTGGGCCCCCCAGATGAGTAACGGGTAGCGAGGCTGCAGCCGCTGTCTTTGCCACCATTGGTATGTCGGAGAAGGACTCCAGCATGGGAGAGGCAGAGAGCGATTGCTACAAATAAATAACTGGAAAGATGGCAGGCTGCTTGCTGGGATCGATACTCTGAGTAAGTAAACGCTAATCCAAATCTTCATTCCAAGCTGAAGCTGACCTCCTTGGGTCAAAAAGACTCAGGAAACGGGGGGAGAAGTCACTGGGATACACACAAAACTGTTTACCCCCCCCCCCAAATCCCTCTAACAAGCAAACAACTTTTAGCACTGAAAAAAAAAAAAAAACCCCAACAAACTACAATCAAGTTCTCATTTGGCCAAAATCAAAAGCATAAAAGAGCTGCAGGGAAGTTGAAATAACAGACTGAATGTTCAGATTACTGTTGAAAAGGAAGCCTTCACGGTTTTAATTCCAGTAAGCAGAAGTAGCTTCTACAAGAATCTCAACACCAAGATCAACTTGCTTAGGTACTCACCCCTGATGAAGGAGAAGAAAACGTAGGACCTGGCTGGCCAAAGGATCTTGCTGATGTAGTGATAAAAGATGAGCCGGCATTTGGTGGATAATCTAAATAACGGATCACACACATTTCATGAAAATCTTGATTGATATTAATTGCATTATTGTGCACAGTAAGAAATGCCCTATTTACATAATAATTAATTTCATAGTCTCTACATGAAATTATGCACTGTTTCATTGTCCTGTGAAAACAAGTAATTGTCTGAAAGAAAAATAAATTAATACGTTGAAGGACACAGTATTGCCTTTTGGCTTTCTGTGCACAACCTCTAAAAAGTTTTCCTTTGAAACCTGTACCACATTTCATTTAAAACATCCACTTTTCCCCACAGACTGACTTCCCTTTCAACTAAAAAAAAAGGGTTTTTAACTATTGCACATACAACCAGTCACCTTCGATACTAGATGGATTGAAAACTGCTGCATTATTTGGTGATAAATGCAATGTTCCATCTGCTGAGCTTAACATACACCGGATACCAGTGCTGGAAAAGAAAGAAAAGAACTTTAGGAGCATGCATAATGTGCCATAAATATTAAAGCATAGTTATTATACAGTATATTCCCGGTCCAAAGCCACTGAAGTAAGAGATGCTTTGTTAGAAATTCAGTTGGAAGAGTGTCTCTAAAATAATACTTACTTATCTGAAAAAGCCATACATTTTTGGATGTGAAGACTTCCCTTAATGTGCTGATCCCAGTCCTATGTTGAAACAAAGAGATGATGAGCATAGGAAAAATCCTGAGACAAATTTACAAGAGATTGCTTCTCCATTCAGTTTTCCTTATTCTAAAAACAATGCTGAGATGCTGAAGATCAAGCTGTGCGATGCTGGAACCAAGCACACCGTCATCCAATGCATTTACTGATTTGTTATTTGTAGGTTAAATTCTCAGTAACTTTACAAAAGGAGAGCTTCTTTGTATTAGTTTTTAAATCCAGTGTATTTCTATTAATTCAGTTACTTTAGCTGAAGAGCTCATCCTGCAAGGCACTGAGCACCCTCCGCTCCTGCAATGTCCATAAAGAAGGAGCTCAGCACACAGGACTGCCAGGACTATGCTTACTCATTTCCACAGATCTGCAAAATTTGTCAAAGTACGTTTAGTTACTTACACTTCTATGATCCAAACAAGGCAGTGTATTAAATGCCAACAAACAGATCAACCAAAACTCACCAAAATGACATTTCCCCCGCCCTTTTAAAATGCTTAACGGAAAAAAGAAATGCCCAGCATGCTCTAGGTGGGGGCTGCTTCAGACCAGCCCTGTAGCTGCAGTGACCACAGCAAACCCTTTTGCAAGCACCTGCTCAAAGAGCAAAAGGGAAACATGGAAGGGCAAATATACTCGAATATCCCAAAGCCCCGGGGTGTGTAAGTGTCAGGCACTATTTAATTTGTTGGTCATCTTCCTTACTATATAAACGCTGTTGTAACATTTTTGTCAGGCCACCATCAGCGTGAAAACACATGCCTTCGTGGTTAGGTGCCAGTCCTGCGATGCGATGGAAAAGGCCGTGAGGACTTGTTGAGTGGGGCTCACCAGAACGCCACAACCACCCCAGCCAGAGCCCATGAATGGCTGTGGGGCTCAGAGGGCCATGTAAGTGGCCTTCCCCAGACCTGACCTATATAACGTGACCTAGCAGAGGCTCTCTGGGCAACTGGGAAGCTGCTTCTCCAGGGTGAGGTTGAATTTGGAGCTCCCTTGGCAGTATGAACAGAGAAGCAGGAGCATGGTCTGCACCACACGTGCTAAGCAGCTTCTTGCTTCCAGGCCAAAGTTGCAGGGGACCCCGAGTCCTAAATTTTCCTTAGAGGTACTAGAAGGAGGAAGAGATCCCATCAGAGGAATTATTAAAATAATTTTATCAAAAATAAGCTGTTTTGTTTAAGCAAGCTGCTTCTGCAAGGCTGTCAGGGGAAAAAGAGAAGGCAGATGAAACCGCAGAGGCGTGGTTACAGCACTGGCTTGAGAAGCGGGGCATCGGCCTCGCGCTCCTCCTCCCCTCACCTTGGGCCCACCAGAGGAGCCGGCAACCCCGGCCCGGACCTCGCGTTTCTCACGTCCCTGCCGTAACCTCGCCGCCTTTCACAGCGAGACGCGGAACAAAACCGCATCTTGAAACCCCAGCGATCGCCGCGGAACAGATGTACGACACCCGCAGCCAGACTCCGGCCCTTTGTTTCCCCTTCTCTGGGGGCACCTCGGCGGGCGCTGGTGGCAAGGGGTGGCAAGGGAGCTGGCTGCCGGCTCGACCAGCAGGCAACCCGTTCGAGGGCCCGAGCCGTCGCCTTGAAGCCACTCACCTTCAGATCGAAGACCTTCTTGTCGCACAGGGCGCAGACGTGGGGGAAGTGGAGGGGGGCCGCGGCGCGGAGGTCGCCCGGCTGGAGGGGCGGCAGGGAGCGGGCGGGCAGGTCGGGCGCGCCGCCGCCCCGCTCCTCCTTCTGCCTCATGCGAGGGCTGCCGAAGCTCTGCTGGCTGTGGTTGAGGCGGCCGAAGGCGGGGGGGGCGGCCGCGCCGAACTTTGTGTCAGGTGTCGGCTCTTCGGGGTTGTAGAGCTCGTTTCTGATTTCATACTGCTGCTGGCTCGCTGGCGGCCACAGGCTGTCGCCGGGCACGAGGTCAGGCTTGTGTTGGCCGGGGAAATTAGGGATATTTTCCCACTGGTTGCTTGTACCGCTGCCATGCAGGACAGGACCGGGATCTCCTTTCGGATGGGAGCCGGCGTGCGGGTCGCTGGGGAAGGGCCCCCGCGCCGCCCCGTACCCCTCCTTGGGGAAGGCGGCTGCCGCCTCGTGCTGCAGCTGGCCGGGAGCGCCGAAGGGGCCCTCGTAGCGCGGCCCCGCCACCGAGGAGGACGCGGCATGGGCCCCGCCGGCGAGGAAGCTGTGCTGGCTGGGCTGCTCCCCCTCCGAGGCGTAGCCCTGAGGGGCGGCGGCAGCGTTCTGCTTGCTGTACTCGTAAAAGCCCCCTACGGTGGCGGCGGCAGCAGAGGTGGAGGCACCCGCCTTGTTGAGACCGACCACCACGGGTTGCTGGCCAGAGGCAGGAGCCATGACGCCTCCAAAGGGGCTCATGACGATGGCATTGGGGGTCTGGGCCTGGACGGGCCCCAGGCCGGCCCCCGGCGCGGCTAAGGCCGGGCTCTGGGCGGGAAAGGCGATGCCGCCGGAGGGGAACCTGGCGCCGGCGATGCCGGGCCCTTGCGGCGGCCCCGCGGCATGGCCCTGCGGGGCGTTGATGACGGTGGGGTGCCTCAGCTGGTTGAAGAGCGGCTGGGACATGGCCACTTTGGAGAGCACCTGGTTGAGGACGGTGGCGGCGGCCGGGTTGTTGGTGACGGCGGTCTGAGCCAACTTCAGCCTGTGGAGCGTGAGCTGCGCCTGGAGCTGCGCCAGCTGCAGGCTGGCCGGCGAGGGGAGCAGGGGGCTCGGGGTGCCGACCGAGAATGGATTCTTCTCCAGGAGCTTGGCAGCGCTGCAAAGGATCGGGATCTGGGTTAGCCACCGAACTGCCCCCGCGACGTCCACCTGCGCTTGCCTCCCGCTAAAGCCTGGCGTGGGATACGTGGCTGCTGCGGGAGATTTAGCTTATCAAAACGCAGGGAAAGCAAGGTGGCGATTGACCATGTAGCCATCACCTGTCGTCTTCCCTTCACCATCCGCTGCCGCATCCCTTTCAATCAATAAGGTACTAGGGAGACAATTAGGCCAAAGATGTCTCTCCCAACTCCCCACTGCATCCCTCTGGATCAGGCCTTCAGTTCAGTTTAAGAATGCCTAGGACTCACACCTCTACCGCAGACCAGGAACAGCGGCAACACACGCTCCAAATCTACGTTTTCTCTGCATTTTATGCAGCCTCCTGCCTCCCTGCTGAGACGTTGCTGCTCCCAACTGATTTTGTGACGCTACCATTACTGCCTTCTCCCACCAAGCAGGGGGATATGAAGAAAAGGACATCAAATAGGACTGTAAAGCCAGCCCTGCAGGTACTTCACACCTAGCACATCTGGCTGCATAAAGCAAGATGAAATCCACCATATGTATTCAATTGTTTACAGTTCTCATTTAATTAAGCTGCATGGCAGCCTGTTCTGTAACAAAGTGTACAGTTTCCTTGTTGCACAGATGCAAATATAGAGGAGGAAAAAAACAAGCAATTTGCCATAAGCTGGAGCAACTACGAACAAACCATCCTCAAGAGTTTTCCTAGTTCAGCTGGAATGTAAGGCAAAATTTCTGTAGTGCCAGCTGGTAAAAATCAAGGTCTTTATACTTTCTAGAAATCAGAGGTGTATTGAGTGTTCTCCTTCAAGTCTCATACATGGGATGAACAAATGATGCCTAAATTTCCTACTCGATTTCCAGAGCTGGGAAAATAGATTATATTTTCAGGCACATGGTGGTTCCTGGCTTCGGAAAGCACCTTTGGGACATCTCACCAGCTCACAGCACCACCACCAACCTTTCCTCCCTCCACTCCACCAAACCCTGCAAACGTAAACTAGGAAAAAATAAATCAGAATGGGTAAAGTCTAGCAAAGTTACAAGCAAGAGAAATGTTACAATGGAAGGTATTCGGCAGCACCAGCTTCCAGGCAGCTGCACCCACCCTGCTTTCACTGCCAACGCTGCATCATCTGTGGCAGAGCCAGCCTGGTCCACATGTACATACATCGGCCCGTGACCATGCTCCCTCCGCACATCATGCTGCCTGCCCTCAGATGCCATCAGCCACTTTCATGCCCCTACCAGAAAAATGTTAACCATCACTTTTACCACCACCAGCAGCCTCTGCTCACGGACGGCACAGCTACTCAGCACATTACAAATGGCTGTTCGTTCTGAAAATGAGAACAGAGCGCACTGGAATAACAGGGATGTAGTCCAAAGCTCAATTAATTTCTATTGTAAAAATGTACTGAGTTTCAACTTAGGCCTTTCAAAGCAGCAGGAGCTTTGCATCAACTGCCACGCAACCCTCACTGTTAATAATTGGCCAATTTGCTAAACTGCATGGATGAAGTTGTAGTTAATGACAAATGTCTTGTCAGCATGCTACATCTGAAAACCACAAATCAGGAAAACATCTGCTTAAATCCAAAGTATGACTAAGAGAAAATGAATGGGTTTCATATTTAGCGTTTAACTTCCACTAGCAACTGCAAGGCACATCTGTCTCCCAAAATACAAAACGCTGTTTGGGTAAGTGCATCACTATGTAATGACGAGTCTCCCCGCCAGCACAAGCTGACACCAGCACGCCGCAGAGCTGAGGTGCCCTTTGTTTTCCCATGGGGTTTCCATCGCTGACTCTCTGTCTTGCATTTACAGCACAGATCACTATAAATTTGATTATGGATGAGAGTCAGGGCGCAAGGACAGTCAAAACAACAGGGAGGCTCTCAGAAAACCCAGCCGCTGACATCCTGAGGACCAGTAAAAGCTGCCAAGGAGCCCCGAGGGGCACGAGGGGCTCAGCGAGCAGAGCATCCCACGCTGCTGCACTCACTGTCATCATTGTGGGGGGACATGGCACAACCCTGTCCTCGGGATGTATTGTGCCACCAGCATCTGGAGTGTCCTGGCTGACGATGTGCTGTGTGGGACATGCTGCAGTCCTGACAGTTGGTTCATTTTATAGCTGGTTATACCTTTTCTATGCTAAATAAGCTGTAAAACTCTTTTTAAAAGTTTTATAGAGCACACAAAGAACAACTGCCTGGTGGTCTTAAAATCAAAAGAAAAGCCAGCAGCCAGCATACGATGTTTTCAGGCTCAGAAGCCACAGATGATTCCTGTTCCCAGCAATCTAATTCCACCGTTCTGCAAGCCTACGCAGCAGCGTGCACATCCCGACAGCTGCAGCCGCTTCCCAGCTCTGGCGGCTACCTGCTGGACACGGGCACGGGCCCCATCTCTCCAGTGAAACCATCCTGCTTGGCGCTGCCGCAAGCCCTGCAGCTCCCTCAGCCTCCTCATGTTTTGACCAGCTTTGGAGCACTGTCTCTAAGCAGTGGGGAAAACTGGGGAGCTGCAGGGAGCTGCCTTACCTGCAGAAAAGTGAATGTCGTAAGGAGAAGCCGCAGCCTCCAAGCCACTCACGGAGGGACAGAATTAGTGAGAAGGGTCGCTCCCATGCACTGACAGGTTTGGGAATGGCCACAGCTTCAAAATCCAGCTGTCTGTTATGAATTTCCAGATTTCAGGGTGTTTCAGGTTGCACGCTTTATCCTCCCACAGCAGAAACAGAATATTTTACCATCTAATCAAGGCAAAGAAAGAAGGGCATGTTCATGGGTCAGTGGGAAATGCAGATACGCAGATGGGAGGCTGGGAGAAGAGCTGTGTATAAAGCATCTTTTAGATCGACACCCACATTTGAGGATTTCTGTTCTGTTATGAAATACAGCATGTAAGAGGCACATGGGACTGGTGTGCACGGCTTTGAAAATTACTTTCCCTCTTTCTGTTCTACAATCATAATATTTATGTACTTGATAACATAATTTTGCAAATAAGCCCGCTACAGATTTACTAAACTACTGGAAACTGCAAACACGAAGCGAAGATGGCACTCGGCGAAGGCATTTTGTGGGGGCCGTTCGCCACTCGCACACACACACCTCCCACCCCAGCTCATCCTCAGGTTACAGAACGCAGCCCCCGCCTGCTCGTGGGGGGTCTCAGCCGCAACATGATTCAAAGCAGCTGAAGGAAGCTCTCATTCCCCACCGAGCGCCCAGGGAATTAGCCCGCGTCAGCCAAAGGGAGCTCTATCCCGTGCAAAACATTCCCGATTATAAGGTCAGTGATGTAAAATGTAAACAGTAGTTGTCCTCTTCGTTAATTCATTTAACATTAATTGTACAGATGGGCTACACCAGCAGTCTCTCTGCACAACTAGGAAAGCCAGAAACGGTCTTTCTTTACCAAAACGAGGACAGGCAGGAGCGCTGCCGTACAGTTTACATGAAGAAAGCCATAAACCTGGCACATTTTTGCACAGCTCTGTAAGACAGGAGTTGAAGATACGCATCAACTACTGCAATACTCACAGTGAGACGGCAAACACTGGCAAGGCTATATTGCTATAAATCAGTTCAGCCCATCTGCTGCCCCTGTAATCCTTATTATGCTTTTAGCGTCCAAGAACAGCGAGCAACACACAGTGTCGGAGGTAAAGTATCTAGGTGGCTGGATTATTTGAGTGAGCCTGCTTACAAGAGTGATGAAAAGGCTGAACACAAAACATGTCTATTAGAACAGACCAATGACCTAGAGCTCAATTTTCGCATGACCAAATAAAGGATTTTAAAGTGCTGCCCAGCACCTTTCAAAGTAAGAAATAAATCAAAAAATCTGAACTGATAAAGTTATCATCTTAGCTGCATCTATTTATTTAGGAAGTATTTACACTCACAAATATTTGCAATGCTGAAAAACTAAAAAAAAGACTAATTCACAGCAATGCACAATTTGCTTTCTTGCATTTTCTATAAATCTTGCATGTCTTCTAAGATATTTGCATTCCCTCCCCTATGACACATTTGCCTTTACATGTAATTACATCTACCTGTTAAAGTCTTTGAAAGATAAATTTTTAGTATTTTTTTGTTCCAAAATGTGCCGGTTTTCTTCCAAGCTGTCTCCATTACTGTGTTGAATTCAGAATTAAAATGGCCAAGGATAGGAAGATCCCCAAGTATCCTAGACATATGACTACTCTGCATTAGCGCAGCATTAAATGTGAGACCATATTTGCAACAGCATGCTGGTATTTCATCCATTAAAGCTGTTTCTCAATAAATTTTTCTAACAGTTAGCAAACTTTAAATTTTTAATTCAGGACTCTTGAACACATCGAAGAGAACCATTTCTTAATTATCCTAGCACAAAACCAATTATATTCTGTTATGCAGAAGTGTGAACATCCCTTCCCTTCGATGTACCGTTTATTCAAAACACACGTGGCTGCCTTCTCTAAACTCATCCAAAACAATTGCTGCTGTACTGGAAGAGCAAATAAAAAAGACTTTAAAATAAACAATTGTTATGTAGATGAAGTAGATAAGCTGTTAGGGGTGTACCTAGTCTTCAAACAAAAATGCACCATTTGACAGCACTTCAGTGAGATTACATGTTTGTCTGTGAGGACAGAATTCAGCCTCCTGAATTCAAGGGAACTGCAAAGCCGTATTTCAAACGCTGGTAGAAGTAAAGGCAAAGTTCAGCAATCTCAACAACATACATTAATTATCAGAACAATTAATTATGGTAACAATATTTTCTGTTATGCTGTTTTGCTGATCCCATTAAAAATACAGGGTTTACGTTCACTTTTGCTTGCTGAATAAACCCCACACTTCTGTCAATAAAGACTGCTGCATTGGTTAAAAAAGAGACACAGAACTTCTTCCTATACTCTAGGCTGCATCTGGCCAATACTAAATGACCGGTTTCCTTCTCTTCAGCTCCACAAGAAGAATTTTCTTTGGGTTTTAGTGAAATTACTTTCTTGGTCAGAAAACTCTGGAAAGTCTGCTGGAAGGAGAACACCACTCCACCTTTATAATTTAAGCTCTGAAATCATCTGCCGCCGAACGTTGACTTTTTTCTGAGTTCTGGTTAGAATTGATAAAAAGAAGAGATCATGTTTCACAGTAAGTTCAGCTAATGATGGGGAGCACTAAAAACCTTAAGCTACTTTAATATGTTTATAAGCTCCAAGTAAAACCATTCTTATCCCAAATAATGATTTCTAAAGCCCTCCATTATACTACTGAGGGAGTAAAATACATCAGCCAATGTACACACATGCTTTGCCAAGCCAGTTTTGCATATGTTTGGCAATGGTAAACTCTATTATCCAGACAATCATCCAACCTAACAGTTAGCTGGAAGATGAAATGTAAAATGTTATCACAGAGCTGCTAAACTCGAGGTTTACAAAGCCGATAGGAGTTAAGTGCCTGCCTCCTACTGGTAGTCCTTTTTGCTCATTCGAAACTTTCAGCCAGCGTGTTTTCTGCCTCTGTCTGCATGCAGAGAAATCAGGTAATTTCCCCTGGGAAAGGGGCACGCACAGTGGCTTTATCTTGGATAAAGGTTATGACCACAGAAGTAAACTAAGACTGGCAGTAGTGTTAGGGTGGTTAGACCAGCTCCAGAGGTGGGATCAAGCTGAACTCAACCACTCTTGACCTATCTATTTAATCTGCTCTTAGGAACCTCCTTTGGTGGAGACTTCACGACCTCCAGGGACAATGAATTGTTTATCTCCCCTCAGTCTTACAACGCTCCTCTTAAAGCCTACGGTGGCTCTCTACTCACAGCATAAACCAGCCTTCCTGTGCACACCGAGGGGGGTTTCTCTTACCCTCCTGCACTTGCTATCAAATCTGCTCTGCAACCACCCTAGCTCCTTTCTCTGCATTGATTTTGTGTATTGCATTTGTTCGTAATGCCCAGTACGATTGCTTTTCTTCATAACAGCCCGACCCCGTGGTCCCCTGCTAACCCAGCCCCTTTCCGGAAGAGTCACTGCCCAGAGGCATTGGTTGGGAGGCATCTCTGGGCTTCCCACACAGGAAAGGCAAGCTCAGCCCTTCCTCCTTTTGGCTGTCCAATGGATTTCTCATATCACCATCTCAGACTGTCCTCATCCATATTGCATCCAGGTTATGTCAGATCCGGTTTGTCAGGATTAATCTGGATTCCCATGCTGCCTCCAGAGCACTTGCAAATCCTCTCCCCTTGGCACAAGCTGCAGATTTAATGGATGCTTTGTTCACCCAAGTCATCACTGAAAGTGTCAAATAGACTGAAGACGGTTCCCAGCAAGGGAACCACAATGCACCTTTCCATTTTCTCCCCAAACACAAGTATTTCAAGGACATCTTATCCACCTTGCACCTCTGCTTTGCGTGCTGAAGAGACCCCACTCCTTCCTCCCTTACAGTCACTTCTGCTAAAAAAAAAAGCAACTGTCCTATGCGCAGTTGCACTGACTGCTTGTTAACAGCTCTAGCTCTACAGTTCTCGGAGAGTTGTTTTGGATTGTTGTTTAAAAGCAGCTATATGTTCTGGTTTCTTTACCAGCAACATTTGCTTCTATTTGATTTAGCTGCTTTCAAATGCGGAATCCAGTGACACTGACAACAGTCCGCACTTACCGCTTGAGAACAACAAAACCAGGTACCACCGAAGTCTGCGCTGGCCATCACACGGCCCCCCTGCCCCGTTATTCAGTATATATTTTACCATGGAAATGTTTCTTATATTACATGGAACTCCAGATTGTATACTGAGCTTATTTCTGCTTTCCCTCATGCAACACATCTCTCTATAAATATTTAATTAGGCGAAGTTCAACTCCTCTCACATAAGGGATGTAGTCGAGTGAACGTACCACCTAACACCAAAGTTATAGGCAACGACTTTCAGAAGTTGGGAAAGTTATTGTTTTGCTCCATGACATTTAAGTATTGTTTGGTTTTGACGATGTGCCACAGCATGTCAGGGATGTCCCTGAGCATTAGTGTGCACACAGGGACACTGGTCTACATTTTAAATTTCAACAGGCAGCCATACAAATTCCTCTCACTATACTGCAAGCATCTACCTGCAACCGCTTCCCAAGGAAACGTCATTCTTTCTTCAATGAAGTTAAAGAAATGTATTTTTAAAACTGTATTTTAAACATATGCTAAAAACAGTCAGAAATAGCTACAGCGCCGGACCAGTGCCCTCCATAACATGTTGCAAAGACCTCAATCAGCAGAGAACTTGTGTCAGAGTTTTACGGACCTCCCAGAGCGCGCTGTGACAGCCTGGCCGCGTCCCGCTGCCCGCGCCTGCCTCCCCAGCACCCTTCCTGCAATGCTTCAGACACCCTTCACCACGCAAAGTCCCCAGGCCGGATTGTCCCTGTGAACCAGCACCCCAGCAGGGCTCCTGCAGGAAGGGGTGCTGGGGGTCCCCATAACCTCACCGCCTCAACAGCCGCGGACCCTGCGCAGTCGACAGCGCCGCCCTGCCCTGAGCCCCCTCCTGCTCCCACCCAGGCGGCGAAGGGCACTTCCCTGGGGGGCACAGGAGGCTTTTCAGGAGGGGAAGAGCAGGGGAGAAGGTGGTGTAGGCGCAAATGGAAATCCATAGGGTGAGCGGAGAGACCGGGGCAGGGATTAGAGTCAGCGACGGGAATGAGGCGAGCGGCCCCAGCCACCCACCCCTGCTTCAGGGACAGCGTCTGCTGCTCTGCTGGACGGCTCGGTGCTCGCAGCGCAGCTCCCAGCCTCCCCTCGAAAATAAAACAAACCTGGAGAGAAATGATCCTGAAAGCTTATGATAACTTAAGGAAAAAAAGAAAATGCAGCCTTTAAAATAAGCAAACACATCAGAAACCCTTCAAAGGCTTTTCTACACGAGCATATAGACAAATGCCCAACTGATAAATAATCCTTGGCAGATAGTACTCACTAAATAAGATACTACAGTAATATCTCACTGCACCTTCTGCTAATATATTTTCCGCACAGTATTGTTAACCACTACAAAAATAATAAGTTTGAGTGTATCAATATCTTGCACTGCCTGGAGGCACAGCTATTTGCATTTGTATGTTGAAAGTAGTAGGCAGATAATTCCTCATTTAAATAAACCACTTCTATTTCACAGTAATATAAGACAATATAAAAGCCCTCCTACGAACGCAGTATCTTCAATTTGTAGACAGGAAAATGACATATAACTGTGGAAAGGCTAAAGTATTAAAAAGGATTTTTATTTCTAAGTAGCTGCTTTTGTGCTCAGAAAAAAGATTGCCATTTGTAGAAAAAATGAAAAAATATTAAACTCACCTTTTTTATCCTTTTATTCTTAAATATTAGTCCCAATGATATATTCCAAAAGTTTAACGAAAAAGCGTATCAGTAAGTTAAGCCTCTAGGAGCACACCAGTCAGCGCTCATTAACGGTAATGGCACAGGCTACAGAAAACGCGCACAAACCTGAGCTCGTCTGTTTGTACCCTAGGTCAGCCAAAAAGTGACAGTTTGCAACTAAAAGTCACCCTGGAGCACCACAACCATTTCATAATTAATCTAGTATCACCACCTCCTCTAAAAGCTGTTCAAGTGCTATCAGCCACCATAGCACAGGAATGCTCGAGGAGAAACGCCGGACTAGCTCCTATCGAAAGTGGCCAGTATGATTTACTTTCTCTTTACCGCTAATATTGAAAAGTAGGAAATTCAAAGTAATAAACGAGGAGAGGAGAGAAGAGGAGAGAAGAGGAGAGAAGAGGAGAGAAGAGGAGAGAAGAGGAGAGAAGAGGAGAGAGAAGAGAGAAGAGGAGAAGCGAAGCGAAGCGAAGAGAAGAGGAAAACTTCACTTGTTTTTTAATCAGTTTTTAATCATTTTCTGATAACCAGAACCTCTGTGGATTTCCTAACATACATACATATTACACAATGATATACTTACGCATATTTTTTCAGTTTTCCTTTTATGTATATTTTAAAGGCATGTAAATGTTATAAATTCCTATTATTTACATACCCGCACGCATTACTTGTATACACAAATTATAGATGAATCTTACGAAGCCCAGATCTAATTCAGCTGTTGCTGAAGCATGCTGCAAAGCTTTTCCTGATTTCGGTATAGCAGAGCAATGCTCCTGTATTTCAGTTATATTTAATTTAAACACAAAACATCAAAGAAGATTGCTCTCTTTTCATGATCTCTTTGAAATCAGCCTTTAATACTAGGCCATAATTTTCGTACTGCTACATGGAAGTAATACGCGGCACATTTTGGCCTAGAAGCTTTCATTATCTATTTTGCAACCAATGTTGCTCACTTTTTTTCTTTAATGCACCCAAATTTCTATGCTAAAGAAATTTTAATGAGAATCTTGAAGGATATCTAGGAGGTTTTATTTATTTTTCTTATGTTAAAGAGCAACAGTTGGTATGAATCAGACCTGAGCGTGTTCCTTCTGGCAGAAAACAGCCTGTGCCAGAACTGCTGGCACAATTTGACTTTGAGAAGTTTAATTTATTGTCTTGAATAATAAACTGCCATTCAATCAACCTTGTGAAACAAAACATAAAACAGGCTGGTGCTTAAAGCTTGAACAAGCACACAAAGAGTTTTCCACAAAGGAAACAAAATTGGGAGAGGCATTTTATACTAAATAAGGCCAATTATTTTATTCTCCCTTTTTGTCTGCCTTCAGTATTAATTAGGAGTAACTGACAGTTAATATGCTCAAAGCTATGCATGGTAAAATTGATTAGTATACTAAGATGGAAAATAAGAATCAGTTTTTGATGAAAAATATCAGGTTTCAGAGCACTGCATGTGGTAGCTGTGAGGAAGGGAAGTGTGAAGATATTAACCCATCCACCACACTCAGCTGGGCATTTGCCCAGTTCTTCTGACAAAACTGTCAATGAAGACGGACGGCCAACTACTTTTTCATTAAGCAGTGTATTATTTCCCCTTATCCTCTTAAGTTTTGCTTTTTCACCCACTGCTTTCATCCATTTTTACTATAATGCACATCCTCTGCTCAGTAGATGTAGTCTATATGTCTAAGTAGCTTAGACAACTACAGAAGAATAGGTTTTACTTCATCCCGCTGGCCTGCATAGCAGGTGTTACACCTTGTGTTACTGATGTGTCTTTTAATCTCAAAGCGCCCTTGGACTCCGATTTAGTTGTCTGTGCGAAAAGACATTGAAGACAGGTGTGACTGCTATTAGTTTAAAAAAAACTAATAATTATTTTCTTTATGATTATTTATTTCCCAGGCTTTACCTCTGAAAATAAAAAGCTGTCTTGGAGTAGAAAGTATCAGTTACTTAAAAACAAGCAAACAAAAAATCCCATCAGTAATGCTCCTTTGATTTTTTTTTTTTATTCCAAGGAACTCTATTCACAGTCTAATGAAAACATTCCGAAATTAAATCGTCTTTGAAATATTTCAGTATTTTGACTCCTTCTATGTTTTGCAAACAATTCTTTTCCCACCGGTTGTAAATGACGTTACTATAATCCTGCTTTGTGTCTACTCACACAGACTATGAGGCTTATTACAGGGTGGCTAACCATGGCAAATCAATAGGATACAATTTGGGATGGAATGTCTTTTAAAGTATAAAAGCCCTGGTATTACAAAAAGCTCAGCACTGCAAGAAGCTACTGCACAAACCAGATCGTAGCGTTAATTTGAAATCCCCGTTAGCTGTTACTGCCTGAGCCGCGCGTGCCTGCCTTTTCCCTTCGCTGCAAAAAGAGCTGTACTTTAAAACAGAATTTTAAAGATCGCTAAGATACTCCACTTGGCAGATCAGCATCCCTCCTTGCTGGAGACGGGGGGAGGCAGGCGTTCCGGCGCGGCGGTGGCAGGAGGACGCGGGTGACACGACGCGATCCTACCTTCTTGCAACATGTAGGGCTGCCGGGAGCCGCGAGCTGGTGCGGAGGAAGCGCGGCCAGGAGCCGATGTCAGCGTTGCGCACATGCCTCCCGGTAACATCCCACTGACATTCTACCGGCCTTCTGCGCCCCGACTATTTACTAGCTTCCGTGGAAAGTCACAACTTTAGGAATGGAAAAAAAAAAACCAACCCACCCCACTCCAAATGGAGGACTGGAAGGCGGATCACGTGGCTGCTGGGAGCCGGTCTTGTTGCATGACACGCAGCCAGTGTGGATGGCGAACAATATCGGTTGTTGTTTATGCCATATGTTCTCGGTCTCTTCACATATCAGCACCCAAATCCTGTTTCTGCACAGTGTAACGCCAGGGGATCCTACCAGGGAGAGGGTCACAGTCTAATTAGGCGAACTGTGGAAAAACACGGCACGCTAACGAAGACCAGAGGGACTGACTTTTACAAAGCAAGCCCTTGCTCTGGAAGGCAACCAGCATTACCCAGCTAAAGCTTTAACAATTTCTTAAAATATGTGCTCAAATCCATCGTGTTTTAGCCTTTGAGCAATTTGTCTGTGTTCAGACCGGCTGCCTCCTAAAGACAGTTGAGGTTTTGAGGAAAGACCCTGTTGCTATTTGGGCTAATATTACTGCTCAAGTCAGCTATCTGCCCGCTCAGAAACAGTCAGCAGAAAGGAAATTCATCACTCTGCACTAACCCACTGCCCAAATGCACTCGAGCGCTGACCTGCGCCACGGGCTCTGCCGGGACTGCAGAGCAAGGGGCAACGCAAAACCCGCACATCCTTAACGCGGAGTTTGACAAGTTATCCCAGCAGGTTTCTTCTTGTTGCTGATTCATCCCTCTTAAACCAAAGCTTCTCTAGAACAGGTTTTGCACCTTCCTAAACCAAAATATTTTATACTTTACATATGGGTGGCAAAATTGTTGATTTTTCCCATACGTGACATTACACAAAAATTAACACAGACACAAAAAATGCTACTTTCCTGCCTCTGCTTCTAATATACCACGGTCTATATGTCAATTAGGAAATAAACAAGCTATTCTCCTGTATCCAAAGATCAAAATAAGCCAAATATTCCTATTTTTGCCTAGGGTACATTAGCCCCTTCAGCTCATCAGACCACTCTTCTTACAGCTGTTCAGCTGGTGACTCTACTGACCTCCCAGCACACGGTAAGAGCTTGTTAAACTTTCTTTTTGCAATTAACAGCTCTAGTCTGGAAATATTTTGCGTTAGCAGTGGCTTTCTATATGTGACATGATCCTTCCGTGGAAGATGCCGCTTCCAAAATTACTTCGCAGTAAGGCAAACCACAAACTAAATCCACCTGTGAATACTCACCTCTTACTTAACAAACAAAAAAATCGTAATTCTGCAATGCTTCACACAAAGTGGAGCCCAGAGGGGTCTCCATCCAGGTTTTCTAATTTTCTTTTGTGCCTTCTTTCCTGTGACACGACAGAGTGCTTTCCCCACCTCTCCAAAGGAGAAAATCACTGCTCAGGTTTCTGGGTTTTCTCCAAATACAAAAGCCCTGCCTTGAAGAGATGGCAAAGGCTGTGACTGAACGGGAAAGGTGCCTAACAGGTGGCCCCAGGGCGTTCCTTCACACATGCAATTCCCATCAGGAAACAGCGGAAAATTCAGGGGAAGGAGAAGGCATTAGTAAAACCTACGGGGCTCTTCTACAGCCGGTTGCATCTCCCCCCGGCACAGATGCCCTCACGCTCCCCTCCGCATCTGCATTACATTAAACAGGATGAAGAAACACAAACCAGCTTTCACCTGCATCTGAACTCTCCATTTCGTGTCACCCCCAGGACAATCATGTGAAACACATATGGCGAGAGATCAGCCTGGGAACCGCGGCGGGACCTTTCCGGCCGGGAACAGAGCTAATCCTCGCCGCTGCCTGCATATGGCTCGTGACGGAACGCTGCAGGTTCCTCCCCGCCTGCAGCTGCCGGCCCGATCAGCGGCACAGGCCGGGCTGGCCAACTGCACCGTGTCAGCAGATGGACTCGCAATTTTTCCACCAAGCCAGAGCAGGCCAACGGTGAAGGAAAGTGAAGCAAGTAACACGGGAGATTTGATTTCAGAAGACGCTACCTAGCACGCAGGCTGTGCGCTTGCTGATCTCTCCGGAGAGGGAAAAGATTCCCTTTCTCAGCTCTGTGGTTTTCCCTAACCTGCATTTTCGTCTGTCATCAGATACTTGTGTTTCGCTTCACACCCAGGAAAAGAACTTGCCCCAGAACAACAGTGTACCAGGCAACATGGCAAATCTCTTCCCTGTGGCATGTCCTTGCCTCATCTATCTGCTGAGCTGGGGAACAAAAAAGAAGCAAGAAACCAGCCCCTAGTCCTTTCCCCATCCCTCCCCCTCCACGGAAAGCCCTGCCATTCAGAATAAATCAGTTAACATTCACTATAATGCGCCTTTCCAGTCTTTTTTGCTATCTTAAATAAAAGTGACTGAAAAAAAAAGTTACTTTTGAAAGTGAATCCACTTCAGAGAGAGACGGTGAAGCCTCTCGACTGGTTAAATTTCGGCTGGGAGCCTCTTCATTGTTTTCAGACAGGAACGATGTGCCAGTCGCAGTACCCACCTTGTAGGCACAGGCAAGGTCTCCCAAGCGCCTGACGCCCTCTGCTAAGGTAATGCGATGCTTCCAGGGGCTGGTGAGACCAGAAAGGCTCATTGCCAGGCTCTGGGGATTAGTGGGGGTAAGGGGAGGGGGGAGGGGAGAAAAAAAAAAATCATTTGCACCACTTGGATCACCAAAAAGAAAAGCAAAGATGAAGTAATGCAGCTGAGAACAAATTTTAACTGAGGAGTTGGCACACATGGAGGAAAATCATTGAGTCAAAGGCAGTAATATGTCTGATGAGGAGCTATATGTCTTGTGGTGCAGCTTTTCAGGAAATTTTGCTCTCTAACACACTACTTGGAGATTATTCACGCATGACTTTCTAAGTCAGAGGTCAGTCTTGTCATATAAATTGCCTAGCATATTCTCTGGACTCTGATATCTCTTCATGCATTTAAAAAATCTCTTTTTATTACAGCAAGCACAAAATATTTCAGATTCTGCCACTATCTCTGGAGCTTCTGGATCATAATACTACTGTTACAAAACACTTCAGTACGTCATTTGGAAAACATCCTGAAAAGTCAGATGCATCAATGCAAGCCAAGCAGGGATGTGACGGATCAATTTGAATATTTAAAAAAAAGAAATGGATAGAGATCTCCAGACATGGGAGCATCCCCACCCAGAGAAGATTATTGAATATATGACACCTCCTGATGTCTAGATGGAACATGAGCCTGAAAATCTCCTGGCATAAACCACCATCCACAGGGCTGGGGTTGGAAGAAGGTTATCTCCATATGCCACAAAAAATGATCTTTATAGTGATGCTTTCTATAATACCCTAAGAAATGAGATGCTGGCAGACAGACAAAATTGTGGTTGGATCTGCAGTAAGAATTTCCGTATTTCTATACCAATCAAGTAAGCTCTTTTAAAGGAGTTTGCTACATCCATCTCAACTTTTACAACGACAGGCACTGTAAAACAGAGCAGTGTTTTCTTCCCTCAAGAAAGAAGAGATAAAGAAGCTGTCTTCACAGTTCACGCATAAAATTTCACATGTATTTTCTGTGCTTTTACCCACAGCCAGCCACTCCTCCTGAGCTGTCATCCTACTCCGTACAGTAATATTCAAACAAATGATTGAAAAAAAATCCAGCTACAGTTCTTTCTGTAGCGAGCATTACAGCCCGATTTGGCCAGGGCAGCAAACCAGCTTCCTTTCTGCCCCTGAAATCAGGCAACTTCATCTACAGCTTCTTTATGACAGACAGCAAAACTGAACATCTGTCTCAATTAATAAATTAAAGACCAGAAATACTCCACAGAACTGTGATTCCAAATTTTTTAGGTGCCTGGAAATCGACAGTTTTTGGAGGACTACTAGCAAACCCATTCAAAGTTCATAAATATTTTTTAACCTGACATCAAGCAACAGTGACAAACCTTATCATAGTCCTCTAGGATTACGGGTGCAACTGCTGTTAGATATTAAAACAGGCCCATAGCAACATTTCTAACTTTTTTTTTTAGTTGCTCAAGTGTCTGTAGAGACTGAGGCTTCAAAGATTGGCAGCATCAAATCTAACTGCTGATATAAACTGTCCAGACTACAGTGTGGTGCTGCTGCCAGGGTCAGGGTCGCTCCTGCTCCCTGGCATCAGACCTGCTGGGACGCGCTGTAAAACCTGGGTCTAGGAGGGTCAAAGCACCCTCCGAGAGTCACAGGACGAGATGTCTTTCTTACACCTAAGGTCAGACTCGGTCGTTTAATGGTTCTTTCTAATCAAGAAAACCCCTACCCAGCTGAGATGACAAGCAAGCACAGACCTCTGAATGCCCAGCAGGAAGCATGCAGGATCTGCTCGCGTGCCCACCATCCATGCTTGTTCTCTAGGTGGTTCAACTACTGTGATAATCCAATACTTTAACACAAGTATTTTAGCTCCGTATAAAATACGATTTAGCATAGAAAACAGTTCAATTTTAAACAGAACCAGTAAATCCCCAGTCACCCACATGTGCAACATGGGCTGAAGAGCTTTCACTGCAGAGAAACGCTGGCCTCCCGCACTACTGCCGGCCAGTTCCTATCTACAGGCAGAGGACAGTGGTTACCTGCTTTGATGATGTTTTTCCTACTTTTCTGTCATTCCTACCAGATTTTGTAGTGTAGTCCAGAGTGAATTTGATTGGACAAGAAGGCCAATGCCATCCTGGGGTGCACTAGGAAGAGTGTGGCCAGTAGGTCGAGGGAGGTTCTCCTTCCACTCTACTCTGCCCTAGTGAGGCCCCATCTGGAGTACTGTGTCCAGTTCTGGGCTCCCCAGTTCAAGAAAGATGAGGAGCTACTGGAGAGAGTCCAGAGGAGGGCTACGAG
>Ga0065711_1001562_pt1 | contig 49945 bp, 26 predicted proteins | sample Hoacrofraction12_FD_59098 | JGI IMG/M metagenome (GOLD analysis project Ga0065711, IMG submission 59098) | Hoatzin crop microbial communities from Cojedes, Venezuela - Epithelial fraction 12 v2 (version 2) | ecosystem: Host-associated > Birds > Digestive system > Esophagus > Crop | place... | reverse complement strand
GAAGAACTTCTTCCCTCTGAGGGTGACGGAGCACTGGAACAGGCTGCCCAGGGAGGTTGTGGAGTCTCCTTCTCTGGAGATATTCAAGACCCGCCTGGACAAGGCCCTGTGCAGCTTGCTGTAGGTGACCCTGCTTGGGCAGGGGGTTGGGCTGGGTGACCCACAGAGGTCCCTGCCAACCCCGACCGTTCTGTGATACTGTGATTCTATGTTAATATTACTACGTTACTTAGAAAAAGATAGTAGCTCTCTTTCTAAAGGTGCAATAGAAAGCACAATTTGCAGACAAATTGTCATTAAGTTTGCTGGTTGGATGAATCAAGTTCTACTAGAAAACGAACTAGTGAAAATGTATTTTCTACAAATTGCTGGAAAGAGTTGGTCAATTTACCAGAGTGGAAGGAGAAGACAGAGGGCACAGGAGGGGAAAAGCTTTCCTGGGTCGTAGATTCTGCTCTGCTGATTCAGGATCTCTCTTAACCTCATTAACAGTTTGAACTAGTGATAATGATTGTTTTGAACCCTGCAGTGAGGCAATGGGAAATCGTTTACCAGAAAAAGTTAAATGCTGAAAATTATCCCACAGAATAATATTGTATTAGAACATCGATCAGCAGAATTGATCTCAGCGTAAGTCTTTCCTCTCAGCATGGTAGAATGAATACAATGAATATTTCTAGTTGAAGCAATGGCAGAAAATGCACAAAATCAGTTACAGACCTTAAACCATCAACAATTATCAATACATAGCTGATCTCCAGAGAGTTCTCAATGGGCTCAGATTCACTTTCTGTGATGGCAGTGAGAAAGACTGAGCCTGAGAAATGGTAAGTGATTTGGGAGTGTGACTTACCTTATAGCAGTCAGAATTTCACCTGAAGGTGGAATTTCTGTCTTCACTCCACAGAGCAAGCTCAGGTGCTTTTATCTCCTGATCCCTATGGAGCACTGGGGGTGAGCAAGACATCCCTGTGTGGATGGTCATCTCCGACCTTGGTCTGAGGTCTTCCCTTTACGTGTGATGTTAATCATGAATCTGTTGAAATCAGGCATTAGACAGATGCTTTGTCTTCATTGCAGAATTTGCCTAGGTTCTTAAACTGAACTCCTTTGCACACATTCCTCTTGCCAGAGCTGGATTGTGACTTTATCTACAGACTAGTGGATTAGTGTTGCTTTTACCCAACCTGGTAACCTGTCCGCAAGGCAGATGCACTTCAGTGCTCAGGGTCCTGCAGTGCCTTCCCACAACTCCCTTTTTGTGCTTTGAAGTACTGCAAAGCTCTTCTGTTATTCGCACAGCCAAGGATACAAAGCTTACTGACCCCAGTTCTGCTCTTCTGACATTTGCTGCTACTAGGAGGCTGCTTTTCAGCTCTCATTCAGACGTTATTAAATGGTAAGTACTATCTCCCATTCCCTCTCTTGACCAAAGCAGATGAAGCCAATGGGGCATCAAAATGACACAGAGTCTGTTAAATGTGTCACTCCCGTTGACCTCTCCTTCTGTGGGCTCTAGCCTTCTTCTCAATTACTGCCACTGGCACTGTTTTGTGGTCACTGATGCGATGTCATTCCTCTCTCAGGGATGTGCTGCTCCAGCTCAGCTGATCCTCAGAACCAACTAAACTGCAATTCTGAAAAGTGTTCCACCAGTCTTGCGTTTCTCCGGGCACGCAGAAAAAGTGGCAGCCTCTTCTCTGCCTTGGCCTTCCCCCAGCACAGTTTACTCTCCTAACCACTCCCTAGAGTAAGACCTACAGCAGACAGTAGATTGCAACATGAACTAAACCAGATTCTCATCAGTGCCAGATCCTCCAGTAATCAGTGAACTGCGAGCATTCTTCCTGTGAGGGACCTGAGATCCTGAAACAGTGAGGTCTGGCTGGAATTATTCCAGAACCTGTACACTAGCCCATGTCATCTGTCTGGGACACCCAGCCATGATAAGAAGGTGGGAGTCCCTGTGTTCACCTTCTCATTGGTCATCAGAGCCCCAGATTGCCATTTATCTGGTAACAGAAACCTGAGCTAGTACTATTGTAGGTTTTATGCTAATTAACAAATCTTCACCTCCTGCCAGATTCGTACAGGGATTTACCGATGCTTTGTCAATGACCACACTGACGTTTGTCAGATTATGCTTCTGGGAGAAGACTAAATCCTCAAAATACATCATCTCCTCAATTCTTTTTCTTCGTTTACTTTAGACATTCACAAGTCATCTCTGGCATAGCCTACTCCCTAAGCTTTGGCAAGGTGTCATGACTGAGGATAACACAACCTAGCTGCTACCTTGAGCAGATCAATATCTCACTAAGGCAGTGGTCAGAGACTCCCCATGTCCCAGACGACAAGAAAGGCCATTGATTCTGTTCTGATTGCGTAGATGCATAGCCTCTACTTCCTCTGCCAAAAAATGTAATGGAATTGCACCTACAAGAAAAGGAGTTGATCTTGGGACCCATTGCTGTAATATGATCTGCATCAGCCTCATCTTTCCTCCGCTCACATTGATGTCCTTGTTTTTGTATTTTTTTGTTATTACTTTCATCGGATACCAAGAAGGAGATGGAAAATAGAGATTGCCATAAACTGAAACAATAAATTCCTCAAAGCCTGAGTGGGCTTTGAGATCTCTTCATATCTTCATCTATTAAAGCTGCTAAACCCTGCATTAAAGTGCTATCCAAGGTGATAAATTAATGGATGTATCCTGAGTGATGACCACAGAAATAGACATTAAGCAATGCAAAGAACTATTATCCTATTTCATTGAAACAATTATGCAGGAAACCATCTAGTAGGCATGATTCCTGATGGAAAGTCCGTGATTTAGAGAGGGAATTTTCCGTTCCACAAATAAGCAATAACCTAAGAATGAGGAAAACCTACCTAGATGCATTAACCATAGTCATCTTTCTGCTACTATCAAACCTCCCTTTTCTGAGCACATTCTAAGAGAATCTAGCCAAAAGCTGACTACAGACTTATCTAATGAAGCTAATATCGTAGACTCAGCACAATCTGGATTCAGGCCAGTACATTAAGATGGAAACACCGAGTGGCCCTGAGTGAATAGATTCCTAATGGATAAGGGGCAAGAATATTTTTCATCTTTTTTCATCTTCTTTGACCTCTGCATTATCTGAAACCACTGGCCATGAGATAACTGCTATTTCACCTGACAAAATTATTCTTTCACCCAACAGTGGCACAAGGGACTGGAGGAATGTGGTACAAAGGCCCAAACTGTTCCAGGGATACGTCTTAAATAGTGGAGGAAAACACCACTTTTTCATTAAATTTATTCTTTGTGTAGTCCAGCAACTATCAAGACAAGGGCAAACTGGTCAGATGACCTGAAGTTAAAATACCAGCAACATATAGAAAAAATGCAGGTCTACCTTTGGTTCACAGCAAATAAATGAAACTCGTCATAGTATGGGTGAGATCAGTGTATAGTGAAGCAAGACTGGCAGAGACTGCCCAAGGTAGGGCAGAGAAAAGAAAAATATTTTGAAGAACTTGCAGCCGGAGGGCAGTGCCATTTTGCCACGTGTGCAATCAGAATAGACCAGTTCATTCTGTGCAGGTCTAGGAGAGTGCCTGAATTTCTTGTTGTGTCTGTGCTCTTATGTAGAACCATCTGTATCTTTATTTAGAAATGTTTTCCCTTATTATAATGTATCTACAGTTATTTATGCTTTCTGTCACCTCCTGGCTGCACTACAACCGCTGAGCAGAAAGCCTGCAGAGCCTGGGAAACTCTAGCTCGTACAGAGCACTCCAGCACGTCTCTTCAGCAGCACACGCTGCTATGAATGAGTGCAGTCCGTGAAGCCTATTTTCTGCTTTCTACGCTGGGTTCCTTTAAACTTCGTAATTATATTGGTCTTTGTTTTGAAGGTATTTGACTTGTCTGGCACGATAAAGTTCCACCAGCTGAGTGAGTGGGAGACGGAACTTGCTGGGTCAGTGGCTGTGAACTCCTCCAGGTTCAAAGGACCACTGCAAACGTTACCACATTCCATTGCATGCACAAGACACATGTTTTTCTGCTTGGCCTTTTATGAAATAAATACACAACTTACATGTTTGGACAAGCTAACAAAGCTTTCCCAAGCTAAATCACTCCATAATTCTTCCCCTAGAATGAAACTCCCCTCTAGATATTCTTTCACCTCTAGGAAAGAGGCTAAGGAGGTCATTGTGGCAGGCGTTAGTTATGTTGCTTCATGGAGTACAAGTGGTCACTGAGTTGATAGAGATGAGTAGGATATAACAGTGTGTATAAAACAGTGTGGTACGGCAGGCTTAAACCCTGCAGTGTCATAGTTTGGGTCCATCGAGGGGAATGCAGCACCAAGGAAGACAGAGCGGCTCTGGATCCCTGGGCTGTGGCTGCTTTTGTCTGGGATAAACTATCTGTGGTGCCACTCCCTTGAAGTAACTCTGCAGTGAAAGTGTTCTCCTGGCAGAAGAGGCTGCTCCACTTAGCAGTGTGCTCCTCAGTAACAATGTCCTGGCTGCTTCCTACCTCTGTAGATAGGAGACATAGACAACCTGGTTAGTATATCTAAATTCACATTCAGGACAACAACTGAAAAATAAGTGCTGGTGTTAGGGAAATCTATGCAGTCATTTCAGATGTGAAAAAAAGTTTAATCTTTAGGTCTATTTCCCTGAGGATTGACCTTACATGTGAAAAAAAGCACTGTTTGTAATTACAAAGTAAGTGATAAGCATCAAATGAATTGTTACAGAACCCTTTTGTTGACTTTATTCCATGATAAGGAGCAGTTGTTGTGTGACCTTGAGTATCGCCAAATAACTCATGCTAAAGGCATTGCTACAAAGATGGCATTTTGGCAGGGCTTTGATGTAGGTCATTTTATTACCAGGCTGAATCAAACTACAATAAACTCATGCCAAGAATGCTAATAATAAACTGATCAATGAGGTGCTGGATTGTTCAAGAGAATTGGTCAAAGGAAAATGCAGACATAAAAACTCTGGAATTCCAAAGGTTGAACTGCTTGGGCTATTATACTGGGAGGAATTATATTCCTTGCATTAGTACAAGTTTTCTTTACTCCAGGGACCTTTAGCTGAGTATTGAACAGGACAGTGTCGGAAAGTATATACTTATCTTTATTTTCCTTGACCTTTATGTGGAAGTAATTTTTATAGTTCCATTAACTAGTAAGATCATTTGCAAACCACTGTACAAAGTATATTATGAAGAATGCCTTGGGGACCATTGTATCCTATTATGTTGAATGTTAATAGAATGAAAAATTAATTTAAACTCTAAAGATTAGAGCAAGGCAAGACTTCCCTTTTATAGGGGAAATTCAAAATTTTATTTGCTATGGTAAAACTTTAGAGTTGTACCCTAATATGAATTTTATAGGCCTGATTCAAATTAGACAGTGCAGGAGTCTGATTATTTGCCTCCTTGAATAAAAAGGCTTATAACAAAGCTTCCCCTTCTAAAAAAGGGGGATTTCTATGACCCCCACATACGGGATTACTCCTGTGTAATTTCACAACTTTAAATGACTATGTGCTAGTCAGCTCATAGCTGCTTGTTTACAAGTTCACCAGCCAGGGACGAGAGAACCCACAGTTCCAAGGCGTGTCTGTACCTTATTTGACTCTTCAGTTGCTCGTTGAACATCGTCATCTTCAGCTATGCGGGACTTCAGTATGCCTAAAACAAAGATGGAGTTCTCTACAGTGCTTTTTTTGTATTTGATTGCTTTAGAATGAGGAGTACTTGCACAGCCCACTTCCCAAGGGTCTGGAGCACCAATACAGAACTCAGCACTTCTGTCCATAGAAAAGTGATTAAGTGAACTTTATTATCTTAATTAGTCACTGTTATTTCATATTTATGTTAACCTAGTTAAGGTGTGATGTGTTTGGGTGGCTAAATCAACTAAATTTAGACCACTAATGAGCAGGAGTTTTGTTGTTTGGAAGAGCAAAGAAATAGTCCACCATCAATCTTCTTGCTCACAAATTATGCCATAAGTTGAGAATCTGGCCTACTTAAAAGGATAAAAAAGTTACATGTTTTACATGTAAGATTGATTTATTATTGTAAATGTCCATGCAGGGAACAGAAAAATCTCAGTTTCAATTTCCATACCTCGTATGGAACTACTGTGTAGGAGTTATGTCAATGAGCATCGTATTCTTAGATAAAGCTATACGGAGCAGAATTTTCAAAGTATCTCTATTCCACCATACTGTTTATCTTTCAGTACACTGTACTTTTAATAACAAATTATCATTTGTGGCTCTTCTGTCTGTGGACTTATTGTCATGGATAATCAGGCATTTTTAAATGACTGCATGAAGGCGTGTATTTCTTTAGTGGAAAATCCTGTTTTTCTAATACCCTGTCTTGAAATTCATCTTACAGCTCTGGACTAGGACGCCTTGCTGTCTTCAGAAGCCCTAAGTCAAGTAAAATAAATGCACAAAAGATTAGGACAATTAGTGACTAGAGAATTAGCTATCAATATTTCATGCCTCCTGCAATACTGTCTAAACACAAGATATGAAATAAGAATAAATTGCACTTTTGACATGCAGCAAACCTAGAAAGGAAATGGCTAATGTAGAAGGATCTTGAAGTCGTTAAAGTGAGGCAACCTTGTAATCACTGGGCACATGTGTTTGCATGGAGAAAGAGCAGGAAGATTTGTCCCATAGGATTATTCAGAGTTCACTTGTGATTTGAAGTTGGATTTAAATTTATTGTGAATAGCTTAGTGGGTTTGGTCTGCAGTGACCCAGGTACAGAATAGACAGCAAATCAGCTTTGATGCCAGCCTGAGAGCAGATTCAAGATGTGATCCACTCTGGCAGTCGAAACCGAATGTCAAATATAGCTGGATGTTGGTGGAAAATGTTTGGCCTGTGAGGTTAGCTGGGAACAGAAAGGGTGTTTCCTATGCAGGCCCAGTGCAACTTCAAGAAGGTTCGCTGGCTGATATTAAACTATTTCGCTAGTTCAGCCTGGTTTTCAGTATAGCAACACAAAGCTGCTTCCCAAATCAGCTTTGCTGGCCTTATTGTAGACAGGAATGAATTAATCTTTGTCTTGGAATAAATCTTTTGTAGTCCAGCTTCAGCCAGTTCTTGGTTAAGTAAGCACAATACCCACATTTCCTATCTGATATAAAAACACAGGATATACAAACATAAGTTATATATGACATAAATCATATATACGATATATATATAATACATATATTAATATAGTGATCTCATTGCCACTCCATCATATTTGTTAATAACTCGTTAGTCTAGATGGAAATTATAGGTTCCAATTTAACTATCCAGTTTGAATCACTGACACGTAACGTCCTGAGTGGTGAAATGGAAATAAGGTGGTAAGCAGTAAGGTTCAGCCTTTAATGTAGTTGTTCAGTGTTGTCCAGGTTTGTTTGTACGTGATGGGCATGTCAGGATACACTGGAAAGCAAGTCAGACACCAAAGCAGCACAGGAGAAGAAAAGTCTTAAACCCAGGAGCTGTGCGTACTCAGGGAGACGAAAAGGACTGTATGTGTATCGCTAGTCAACTGACCAGCGAGACAGTAAAACCAAGCAGTTTTTCATAGTTTGAATCTTGAAGATATTGAACTTTCCATAATCCAACAATGGGCGAGTAGCATATAGAACACTGTAGTTATGGAAAACTTGATGACCTTGAAAAGACAGGGCTGCACTTATAGCTACTGCAACATGTAGTAAAAATGTTTCTTTTCCTTGAGCTCTTTTTTACAAATTGATTTTGGATCTTAATATACTTTCAAAACTGAGCTCCATTTTATCTTACGAACAGCAGCAACCTGAGTGCAATATATGAAGCTGATATTCTGTAATATAATAATAATAAGTGTCAGTTTGGTAAAAATTTTGTTATGAAGCAAAACTGCTAACCAAAGTAATTTCTGGTGTTAGAGATTTTCATTACAAAGAGCTGAAATGGCAAATGAGTTTATCGCTGTCAGGAGACCTATATTTTATTTTGGTCACTTAGTATTAATTAAATCTTGCAAGGAATTCTTTTTTGTGTGTTTGCTTTGTTTAATATTTTTAAACAAAATATTGCTCTCCAAGGCATAGTTTAGTGTATGTTTACCAACCACTTAATATGTTTACAATGCTGTGTATTGTTTCTCCTTAACAGCGCTCTGCACAGAGGAGTGTGTGCATGGAAGGTGTGTCTCTCCTGACACTTGTCATTGTGAACCAGGATGGGGAGGTACCGATTGCTCTAGTGGTGAGTAAAGATTACAAAAATGTGAGAAAGATATATGCTGCTATTAAAAAAAAAAGCCTTAAATAAAGCAGTGGCCTTAGAACTTGGATGCTTAAGTGGAAAAATGAAGGTTGTCTGTTGGTTATTTTGTGACAATTACCATGCGATAATACTCTTTCCTGTGGTAAAGACTTTCACCTTTTTTGCTTGTTTTTACAAAGTAACGTTAAAAACAGTGGAGGACGCTCTTCATGTTTTCGGTCCTGTTATTAGGATACTAATACAGATACTATAGCTCTATTATGAAATTTTTCTCTCTTAAATCTTTAATATAACACATTCTTCATTAAATATTAAATATTGTGGAGTACTTGGAGTTGTTTGGAAAACACTTTCTCTAGCCAGAATCCTTGCCTTATTGAAGCCGGTGGGAGTTTTGCCACTGACTCTTCATGCAGCCCAGGTTCTACCTTCTGACTTGAAATCCACACCTTAAATTATCCATGCTGCCGAAGTTGGGGAAATGGTAGGGGTGGGAGTTCTGCACCTTGTGCGAGGAAATTAATTGACACTTGAGGCTTTCAATTCTTCCAGCTGGGGAAGCTGTGTATGTCAGACTCTCTTAATTGGTAATGGTAAGTTTAAGACTATGTGATTAGTTCATGCTGGAATGAAACAGCTAGCGTCCTTACCTGTACAAGCATCAGAGATATTATGTAACACAGGCCAAATATGTTATTGACATAACGGAAATAAGCTTGTTAAATGAAGTCTATTTGTGCATCAGGCAAGTAAATAAGGCTGCATCTGGAAAGATGCTGTGAGTCATTTACTGAATGAATGTTTCATTTTACTTTTACTTCCTCCATTTCTTCCAAATTGATTTGGTTCTTTAAAAAGAGGCATCATTACCAGGCAAAAAGATAACAGAAAAGGGATCTATAAAGGGAGGCATTAAAAGAGAATAGAAGTTAAATGTGACTGGGGACGAACACCTCCAGAGGCTGAAGTCAATGGGGCAGACTCTTCTCTGGTCAAGTTACTGTTATTTTGTCTGCAACTTTGCTGATGTCTCCTCAGTTACAGCAGAAAAGGCAATAGGGAGAGAGCAGGGAGGAAGGACAGAAAGGAAAGTCATGCTTTGGGGTTTGAAGCAACCTTTCTGGGTTATCTGACATGTAGACAAGGGGAAAATTGGGCAGCATAACATACTGAATATCTATCTAAACCAATATTTTAAAAAAGAGAAATAATATCTTAGTAAATATTAGTAAATATAGTAAATATATATAGTAAAATGCTGTGTAGAATCTCAGGAACTCATTTTATCCTTTGGTTATTTTTAGTAATAGATACGTTTAACCTAACAGCCAGTGACTATTTATACAGTGCATGTGCACTTAGAGAAGTTAAAAATAATAATAAAAAAAATATTGTGACAACGTGGACATACATATATAGATGTATACATTTATACACACATGCATACACAGGGCAACAAGCACTCCATTCTTTGTAAAAATGAAGAGGAAAGGATAAGATATCAAAGTACAGAATGGTCTCGTAGACTGAAACTGCCCAGTGACTCTTATTAAATTGCACTAATCTTGCAAGTGAAGATAAAAAGAAAAAGAAGGTTTCTCCTATATTGAATATTTAGCTTTTTAACGTAATTAGGAATATTAAAACACTGACAATGATTGAGATAGAAACATTATTCATAACTTTTATTTCCGCACTGGGCAGCAATCCAGTATATTTCATTTATGAGGTTTCAGCAGTGGAAAGAGAAGCGTTAGCCAATTCCTAAATTAAATATGCCCTGTTAACTTTTATAAATGATAGCCCAGGATTAGCTTCAAAATTTTAGCTTTCATTTTATTAATATAATTAGTGTGTTCGCTGGACTCTAGTGCCCATTGTCTTCCATTCCATTTGTTACGCGCTGGGCAACATGTATTCTTGTCCGAAGGTCTGATCTGACAAGCACTGTCCAATGTAATGCTTGTAAGTGTGAATGGCCTCGTAGAAGTTAGCTTTTACTGCAGTGAGAGAGTAGCTCACCTTTATGCTCGACACTAGAAATTTGGATGACTGGCCTCTTTATTGTTAGGCTACTTTAAATTAAAAGGTGTAGAACAGCTATCAGCTGAATACAGTACAATTGTTACTCCGAGTATTTCCAAGCCAGAAGAGAGAAGCTGGGAGCCTTTGCCTAACTAAGGTTAACCGGGGTTTTCAGATACAATGTTGATCCGTGTATGGAGTCATGTCTTACTCTTATCCAGTAATCACGTGGAAAACATTTTTTACTTCTACGGGAACAACGTATATAACCTGTGCCTGCTTTCTTCCTATTACTTCATTGATATTGGGTAGCTACTCTGAAGGTTACATGTTTGCAATGACATATATGGTTTGTTGGATGTTTCCAAATGCCTGGCCCTGTAGGGCTGTGCTCTGGATAAGCTGAAGCTGTTAGCTGTATGTATGCCACCCCACTCCCCGTGGGGCCATGGAACTTTCCCATGCTGTCCTCCATATCAGTGTTTTTGTCAAGTCACAGGCATATTGCTTTTAATGTTGGCTACTTGAAACTATTGTACTGGGAAAGGGATTGCTAGCCAAAACACTTGCTTTAAATTTGGAAAATTTCCCAGGACCTGTAATTGTTTCCTGAATAATTTCTCCTGAAAACAGTCTTGAGAAGTGGAGCCTACCTGACACTGGGAGTCATCTGCTGTCATTTGCTTGGTAAAGATCTAGGGACACTCGCTCTCTTTGAGATGGAATGTCAACACCCTGCAGACTAGACTATTCTAACTTTCAGAAAGTTATATAGAACTTTCATTTGATGTGATGGGTGCAATTCAACTGTAAGCAGAGCTCCAGCACAAGGTCCAAGTGTCACTTCAGAAGTCAGATCCAAATGTTTTTCTTGTTTGGTGCACCACAAAGACTGCCTGTGCCAGGAGATGGTATGGCTTCTGACACTGAGCACCGATCTCCTATGATGAGGCAAGGTTTTGGTGTTAAACGCAGTTTCCCAGTGTTACCATTCTCCACTGGCTAGAATATGCTCAGTTAAATGTTTTGAATAGTTACAGCTGCAGCCTGTAGTCATCCAAGCAATTTAATCATCTTTCTCAGGCATTGTTTCATGCTTGCCTAAAACTCAGTCTGTAAGATAGCGATCACAAAACTTGCTGTTCAGTGCAGCTTCCCAGTTCACGGTACGTGTTAGAGTTCATCCGTTGTCAAGGTTAAAATAACTTCAGATGACTTGCTAAACAATTATAAAAAAAACCCTGTGCCATATTCAGCTCTGCATGCCTCTATACCTGTGTTTTACTACATGCTGTTGTACATCTGTTGATGCCTGCAGGCCTAGCCTTGATTTCGTGCTATAAAGCTGCAATATATTAAGGCTTGATTACCATAACAATAAAAAGAGAAGTAATGAGGTATCAACTAAAGAAGCTCTTGAATAAAATGTTTTCAAGGTTTTAATGATGTTAAAAATTAAAAGGAAAAGTTTTTAAAAAAGCCCCATACCTTTTCCCTTCCCTTTCAACTTGTTTTATTAAAATCATACCCATTTTGTCCATGCAATCTGCACTGTTGTTTTTTTAAATACAAAGGAAAATTGCAAATGCTCTGTGTGAACTTAGCTGCTCACCTGTCCAATTATTTCAAAGCAATTAACTTCAAACAGTATGATATACTGGCTTGAAGTTCTGGTAGGAATATAATTGACTGCTGGGGGTTACCTGGCCTATTCTGGCTCTTGATAATAGCCATCTGTATTTGCGAGCTGTTAGGCCCCAATCCAGCAAAGCACTTAAGTATATCCTTAACTTGACACATGAGTAGGACTTTTCATCTGCTGTGAGGTAAGCAGGTGTTTAAGGATGTTGCTGAGTCAGTTTTGAAGAAACAGCTAAAAAAATCTCAGTGAAATCGAAAGAAGCATGTTATTGAATTCATCAGGTCTAGAAGGAAGAAGGTGGTCTTTCTTTCAAAATTCTAGAACTCATCAGGCAATATTACCCCAGACCATTTTTACTGGCATGAGCATTTTTCATTGCGGGGAAGATCACAGAAATCTTTCTGGTTAGAAGGGGATTCACAAAACAGTGGACAACAGGTAGGAAAAAGAAAATTTGGAGCAAAAGCCCCAAATTAAAAGCAAGAACCTTCCAAAATTGTGTGTGTCAGTTTGAGAAATTTCAAAGTAAAGAAACACAGAGGTTGTAATGAAAAAATAAAGTAGTTTTCAAAATGTTTGCTTTGCTGTTAGTTTCAGGAAAAGATATATTACTTGCCTAAAGTGTAATTAAAGAGATGATGGCGTAAGAATGCCAAACCATCTTTCTTCATGCTGTGCCACCTGGGAGAGAGAGGTTATAATATTGCTCTCTGGCCTAGGCTGATCAGTAACATGCACATATGGATAGCATAGTTTTCTTTTAAAGAATGTTTTGTATAGACTGTCATTAAGAGCAAGAACCTATTTCGTCTTTATCTCTTTGTCAAAAATAGCCAAGGTCGTAAGAACAGGCGAGTAGAACATCACAGCAAGATCACATTTAAGGGTATAGCCCTAGAGCAGCTGGAGTGCTTCAGTTCTGAGACTTGTGATGAATGAGAACTGCAGACACTTTGCTAAATCTGAAGGGGGGTTGCTTGACAATTTATGGAAAGGAACAGTAGAAATCTCAGGAGAAAAATAGAGTATTTTAAAGAGAGTCTGTGGTGGTTTTCAGGCTTGATTTTGGCTTCTGTGTTCTCAAAATGCTTTGAACTATTTCTGAAGAGGAAACAATGTTCAAAGGAAGGATTCCTGGTTTGTGAATACAGGCTCAACTAAAATTCAGCCTGATGTCAGGGACTGATCTGCTGGAATCATTAGTTAGTTTTTTTGTCCTCAGATTTTTAGGATACGGTTGACTGTGAAACCACCAAGGTCCACCAAAGAGGTGCAAAGGTGCAAACCCTCAGCTGTTCCAAACTATTAGGGGGCCACTATTTAGATTCAGGGCCTGTCCCCGAAGGACATCTGTCCATTTTTCTTGTACAGGAATTTGTCTATGCCATGGGTTTGTATCACAGTGACTGTTGCACTGAAGTGCCAGATGAGGTGACAGAACCGGGTACAATGTTTCTGTTTCCACCAATGCCCATGTATTTCATTTCTCTTTCCAATTTTTGAGTTCAGAGGCAGTTTCTAAAGATTTGTTTAAAGTTGTGAAACTTCATTTTGGATCCAGGCTTAATTAATACTTTATCTGAAAAAGAATTTCATATCCATAGCATGTGGACCTTAAAGTTTTAATACACTTCTCATTTAAGCCAAGATCAAATTACAGCTTAATTTTGATGTGATTTGCAGGCTCAGTGAAAACTACATCATGCAAAGAGATGCAAAGGTATAAAACAAGCTCCAAAGGCTCATACAGGGATCTTTTGGCAGGAATTACAGAGTGGAATTGATCTCTGTCTCTTTCAGTTCTAACAATTTGCTCTTCCTTAAACTTAAAAAATATCCAACTCCTATCAGCCACTGCTGGAGCAGTGTAATCAGGTAAACAGCTTGTGTTTAATTTTTGCCTCTGCTGGATGTTGGGCCCACGCACTTGGGCTCATGTACCCAGGTTGCATGTGTTAAGCAGTCTCTGTAGCAGCATATCTTCATGGGCCCAGCCTACGCAGGACAGCCTGTAACCAGGGAATAAAAATGTAAACACAAGCTGCTGTTCTGTGCAGTTAGTAGCACAGCAGCATGTCCTGTATATATTTTTACACAGCTAATTTGGCTGCATTAAACTGGGCTAATCCATCATTTTTCATTTGGTGGGAATATTTTGTCTCTTGCTGAAGCTGTCAATATCTACTCAATTGTTTGTGGCAGTTTCTCCTCACTCTGTTAGAGATATCATAGTATCCGCCAAGCTTTTGTGAGTTAACTGTTTCGGAGGTGTTGCAAGCTTATAGAAGGGTATGAGAGTCATATTAGCCTTGGCTTTTCCCACAGTAACCAGGGCTTTGCAAAGGGCAGTAGGTGATTCTGGAAAAGGAAAAGGAGATCCAAGATTTATTCGGGAAGAACTTGCTTTCTATACTTCTTCTATGTGATTCATTGATGATGAATAGGTCAGCTGCCAGTTGTCCTAGGTCTTGTACTAAAGTAAGTGAAAAATACAAATTCAGCACCCTGTGTCCTTGTACTTTTCACCTTCACCTTCATCTTCCCTGTCAGAGCGTGGGAAAGGACTTCCTTCCTTAAATCAGCTGGTCAACCTATGTTATTTAAGTTAGATAAAAAGTCGTTTTCTGAACGGGAACTTAAGAGATGAGGGGGGAAAATCAGGTAGATGAGGGACCAAGTTAATGAGTATCATCCAGGCTGGGCAACGGCAGGTACTGCTTTCAATGAACTCAAACCACTGTCAGCTTCACGAGCATGAAGAAAGAGAGACTCAAGCCTCACGCCAGGTCTCCCGCAGGGCAGAGCACAATACACAGGTCAGTGATCTGAACATACTCCTCCTTAATTCTAGACAGGGATGGTATTTTCATCTACCACATAGGTGAGTACCAGAGGACAGAGATGTGATCAGAAAATAATGGGGCTATATAGTGTAACAGCCTTCCAGATGTCTAATAAAGACTTTTAAGAAGTGTAAAATGTTATCAGAATAAGTCTGCATAACTATGTAATTATTACAATATTACCACAATTGTCTTCTCTGTTAAAGCCCCCAGTTCTTGCCATGTTTGGCTGCTTTGGTTTAAGAGGTAGGCTCATAATGAATGACATGCTAGAGTGAATATTCATCTAAAATTCGGATGATTTGTTAAAACTGTGCTTCCCATCTGTACCTAGAACAGTAGCTGATGAGGCTGCTGCATGCTACGAGTTTCTCTTCTAAATTGGCCTGAGGTAGCAACACCATTTTGTAGTCTTTCTCTTTCTCTTGATGTAGTCTTTCCATGTACACAGACCTTCTCTCTACATTACTTTAAGAAAGTGACTATGTGGATCCAGACTGGGGCTGCTGGGATTGATGCGGTCAGCTGCAGTGGTCAACAGACATGCTGGTATTGCTCTGGTCCTCGAGTGCTTAGCTGGGAATAAAAGACATACAGAAAGGGGTCTTTCCTAATCTAGATAGATGACACATTGAAAATTCTGTATGTGATATAATTAATAGCGAACGATTGTATAATATAATTTTGATGTATTTGTACGTATACATTGCTTTAAGGCACATAGCTGACAAACGGGAGGTGAGAGGACGGGTTTAAGACCTAAAGGCTATCTGGGCATATCGCCTCGTATTTACCCACTCTCCAGCCCCTGGTGAGCTGTATACAAGCAGTATGGAAATTCTGTGTTGCTTGTAATCAAATTATTAGGCAATTGTATATGCTGGGTATCTCTGGAAAATAAGTCTACTGCCTCTCTGAACCCAACACTGAATTCATGCTGAAGACCAATATGGGAAGCTGTCGGCGAGCCTTGTTAAATAAAACCTTACTTATTGCTTGTCATTAGTGCTGTGTGTCAGGGAAATGAGGCTTCAAAAGGGGGTGTGAAAAGACATTTAGATTTCAGAGAAGAGAACTGGGTGTGAATCTTTGGGAGTAAGCAGGGTTATACATGAAAGTTCTCTACCAAAGCAAGACAATTGTGTTGATGAGGTGTTTGTAACAGAGCACAGAGTGACCTGCCCTCCCAAAGCAGAGCCCTGCTGAGCTTTGAGCACACCTGCCACACCTGGAAGTGAACTTTATCATGTAGCTCTTCTCTCTTCTGGCGGGTGACTTGACAGTTGACTAAAACTTCACAGTTTAAGGATAATTTTCAGTAAATGAAACCATGGAAACCATTAGTACTGAATGGGCCAAGCGCATTCCCATGTAGGTTTTGCGTGGTTATGCAAGGGGGAATTTGGCTCATGTACGTCTTTCCTTGGCTGCTGGTGAGAGCAGAGGAGACTTCACAGAAAGGCAGCATGTGTGTGACGAGTTGTTAGTTTTATTGACTGAGGTTTTTCTCACTTTAGTCAGGGCAATAGCTATAAAAGTAAGAACCTACTAAATATCCCTTTTAATGAACTGAATTGCTAATGCTAAATTTCATTGCTGGAGCATCTTACAATAATGTGGCTTTAAATGTGCACTACACAAATGAACAGACTTTAGATCAATTTAAAAGTACCCTTAGTATAATTTTATGGCCTGGTCACTAAAACGCTGTCACTTGAAGAACAGAGCAGAATTCCCTCTCCCAAAATGTAGGCAAAAATCTCAGGCATGGACACACACTCAAAAGTATTCCCGGGGATTTTGCTTGCTAACAAACAGAAAAAAAAGTTTAGTGGTCCTTGGGAAAGCTTCTAAAGCACTTGTCTCTGTGTTTGGTATGGTGAGGTATTCCGAGGAATGCTTGGAGAGGGCAGAGCTCAGCTCGCTGCCCAGCACTAAGGTGTATTTTAACTATATTTTGGCTATTGTACTGAACAGCTTTCCAGAAATGAAGTCCATATCGTTTGCGTCCCCTCCCTTCCTACGCCTGCTCACTGACCCGGTGTTTAACGTAGGCAGTGTCTTTCTTTGCTAAAGGAAAGTGTTAGGTTCTAAAATTTTTCCTCAGACTTCACCCTGATATTATGTGATCCTAGATAAGCCTCCACGAGGTGGGGAGTCCTTATTTCTTTTTGATATCCGTGGGAGTTGAGTATATTCATCATGTGGATTAACTGGGCCCGTATCACAGCTGAAAAAGGACGGCAGACGGCAGTGGTGCTGGTGAGAGCTCAGCCATCAATTAATATCTTTGCTGAAGACAAGTGAGGCTATAACGTGCAGCTGGCCTTGATGTCTTGGGTGGGTTGCATTTAAAATATAGCCTGGAGGCACCTTTACTAACTTTAGAGACGTGATGATGGGATCTGCAGAAGAGTATGCAGAAGTGATGCAACATGACATTTTAAAATGAGAGAACAATAATACCGATTTATTCCATTGCCTAATGAGTATATGACAGTATATTGAATCATTCTGTTATTTATTTTCTTAAAAGTTATTTCCATGTCAATAGAATATTTGTGTATGAATAAGAGACCTCTTTTAGAGAAAAAAATAGAGAGAAATGTGTAATTCTACAGGTAAAACAGGTAAAAATTTTATTTGGAGTTTCTTTTTACCATAGCCTTACAGTCACGTGCATTTCTAATAGCTTCTCAGTGCCAAGAGGAGGCCATGATGACCTTAAATCAATGTGTGTGTAAAATGGGAAAGTTTCAGGGAGTTTTCTTTGTTGTTTTACCCAGTGTTTGTGCTATTGTAAGGATGATAGCATACTTTTGAAATGAAATATTTTCAGAAGTTTCTCTAAGAAATCCTGTGCTGCTAAATTACACTCATGAAAATCCCTCCTAGACCCCTCACATGATACCCCGATACTTAATTGTAGTCCTTATAAACATGGAAAAAGAGTTTGCCAGAGGAGCAGGTATCTTGTGTCCCCAGTGAAACGAACGTGTGTTGAAACAGCTTGTCTGCCTCAGTGATGTGGTGAGGAATAATGAAATAGCAGAGGGTTTAACAAGTGCGTATCTGACTGTAAATCCAGGGTTTGGCAGAACAGAGTCTTCACACCAGTGCTCGCAGGTGAGCATTTTGCTCTCGCTGCTAATCTAGCTTTGGCAGGGAATGCAGAGGGCCCATAGTTATCTGTAAGAAAAAGCATACGAAATGAGGAAATGTGTTGTGACCAAAGGAAATAAATGAGCAGATGGTGTGCTAGCATCATACCTGACACTCCAGAGGAGATTGCTGTAGCAAAACCACCGATTACAAACATACAGTTATCAACAGAGGCCAAATCCAAGAAGAGCAGGGGGAAGGTGATATGCATGGAAGCATGGAATAAAAAGCAGTGCAAAAGAAAGATTGAGACATGACAGAGAAGGAATCTGGGGGGAACAACGGAAAAACAAGCAAGATGAGATGACAGCCAGAAGCAGCTGGGGGTAGGAAAGGAGCTCAGTGGGCAGATAACTGGACTTGAGACAATAAATAGCTGACTTCAGACGTTTTGCAAAATGAACACTACTCTGCATGTGAGGCACCGAAGATTTTAGACTTGTGAGCAGACAGTTACTGGCCAGTTCTACCAAGTAGAAATTACAGATTTTGTCAAAAAAGGAAAGTGGATTGGAAGGAGGGGGGATAGAATGGTGGTGGGAGATGCCACAGCCAGGACAATGAGGGTGAAAATGACTGAATTGTAGAGAACAAAAGGAATGGCAATGGTAAAGGGAAGGCAAACTCCAGTGTTCCAGGAATTGCTTCAAATGGGCAAAGCCAAGATGTTGAAAGACTGTCTTTTTATCATGCGAACATTTTACTAAAGTGAGAACGAATCTAATGCTCGCAAACCAGTGGTGATAACCTGACAGAAGAAGGATTTAGAGGTGAAGTGCCCTGGTTAAAGTAGCATTTGTCTTTTTTTGGTGCTGGCAAAGATACCTGTTTAAGTGTTTATGAAGGGAAGTAAACATCTATTCTATAGTAGTCTTCGGCATGATAGCTTCAATAAACACTGTTTAATGTTTAAACATGAAGTATTGAAGTGGGATGTTGGAAGTTATAGTACATTCAACTGCCAAAACTGCCTTTGCTTGGCCTGGAAGGGTAGTGCAAGCAAAGAAAGTGCAGTTTTCAATAGCCAGTTTTTATTTTGTTGCTGACAAAAATGTTAGGTGAAGTACCAGAAATTTTGCACATCAAGGAAAATTTCTACAGTCAGAAGTTCACCAATGTTGCTGTAGTCATGAAAATAATTTACACCTTTGGTCTTAACCTAACCCTTCCTTATACCATTTGATCGTCTTGAATGTGTGGTGTGTAACAAGTATATCCTTCAGTCATTTCTTTACAGCTGAAAAAGTCTTGATTCAGTGCAGAGAAACTGCAGGGTTTTATTTATTAAACATGCCTTTGTTAACCCAGCAGAGTATCTGAAAGTTTCAGAGTGAAAACAAGAGTTCAAAAGCCCTGAATCTTGTTCAAGAAGCATGGTGAAGGCCATTTGTCAGGGAAGCTGGGAAGAGACCCAAGTGTCACAGATATGGGTGTCACTCACTTTGTAATGGCAACAACTCATGAAATATGATCAGTGACCTAAAAGAGGAGTAGAATGAGACAGTAAAAATGCGTGTTGTGTTTCTGGGTTGTGGTGTAAAACAAAGAGAGACCTACTGCTACACATAGACTGAAGCTTAAGTAACTATAGGGACTCCACTGGAAAAAGGTGAAAAAGTGAAAGTGTGTGAAAGGTTCCCATCCACAGCTACTTTGTAATAGCAAGTTTTAACCACTTTCATAGCTTTGGTGTGTGTTGTGCGAGAAGGATTTAGGCCCCATTAGAAATAACAGTAAATGCCAGATAGAAAAGATGTGTGTATTATTACCGAGAGTATTTTATATCAGGAAGATCTTTGTGGGCATCAACTAGAAAGAAGACAGATAAAACATTCTTTGATCTTGGAGGGTGGTCATTCAACATAAAAGTCTCTGTGGTTCATCATTTTCTATAGCTTTTCTGCCTATCATAGGGTGCCTATTCATGCAAAGGCCAGAGACTGCTAGGCTATGTAAGACCTGTCCAGAATGCTTAAAAATAGGTGTCAAATACAGGGTAGATTGGGTGAAATTAGCCTGCAAAATTCAGATTTTTAACAGAAACAGTTAAAATGTGAAACAAAGGATATTTGTGGTAATAATAGAGGTAAGGGCTTCTTACTCTTTCTACTGTCTGCTTAAATCTCACCTTTATGAACTCTTTGTACAGAGTTGTAGTGTTCTAATTATGTAGCAGTATTAGTAAATCATGAAAATTGATTGCAGGAGAGTTTTTAGCCAAGGACCAAAGTCTAATACCCTATCTCACTGACTAAGATTGCAGTGATAGTTTTCTAAATAAGTATCAAAGCCTAAAAACACAAACTGCAGAAGGGGGCAGGTTTGCAGGAAGGTATGAGCATTTGCATGGAAGGCCCGTTTTTCCATATGGATTGCAAAGTTTGCTGCTGGGGTAGGAGGTAGGGAGACGTGACTGTAAGCTTGATGAATTCCTGGGAATCCAGAATAACCTTTGCTTCATCTCCTACTTCAGCCTGTCTGTTAGGGCTTCCCAGTTACATAGGTATCTAGTTCAATTGGAATAGCAGTAAGAAAACACATGTATTTCTGCAAATCTTATTTCCATCTTCTGGGATAAATTCAAGCCACTGCGGTTCTGCAGATTCCAGTGTGGGGATACTGGTAGAAGGTCATAACTCCTCCTTCCAGATTTGGTGGGTTATGATACATCCTGGAACGCGAGTCTCATTCCAGAGCCCGATGAGTTTGTTTTCAACCTCAGGTGAGAAACTGCTTTTGTCAGAGCTTATGTAGAAGAGCATTGGGAAGAGGGTCTTGTAATTTAGCCTATGCATCGAATCTGATGGTGGCAGCCCAGTTCTGAGTTTCTTAGGGACCACCACTCTGTGAGATCAGTAAGGCAGTTTCACCACCTTTCATCCTCTGCAGTGGGGATTCAGGCCTCTTCAGAGAGATTCACAGCTTACTGAGATAATTGAAATACATGAAGTTCCGTTTAAGCATTAAAAAACTCTCTTTTATGTAAGGGTTATTAAATTCTGGAATAGGTGGCTCAGAGAGATTGTGGAGTATGTCCTTGGAGATTTTCAAAATTCAGCTGGACACAGTCTTTGGCAACTGGTTCTAGCTTACCCTGCTTTGAGCAGGGGGTTTGGACTAGATGATCTCCAGGGGCCCTTCCCACCTCAACTATTCTACAATTCTGTGATTCGATGAATTATTTTATTCCTGTAACTTTAGTGATCTCTGAATCAAAGCAAGGGCCTTTCTGGATGTGAAAGAAAACAGACTATATAAGCAGCAGATCGGATTCCCATGGAAATCTTCTGCATTTGAGAGTGGAGCTTTATTATGGTGAGCCTATCCAAAGAATTATGTGGTTGTTCTCCTTCTGAGATCCTGAAATGCTATGGAAGTTCTCTTGATGGGACGGATTTTGGGTGCCAGTAGATTCAACAATACTAGAATTCCTTACTCATATTCAAGAATTTAGGCTCTGTTCCCAACTCTGTTTCTGGACTGCTGTGTCAGTTTGGACGTATCCCTTTCCTTCTTTGTATTTCATTTACTGTTTTGTAAAATGGTGAGCTTAATCTCATTTGAGTGGGACAGTAGAGTTTCTAGATGAAAACTGCTACAGAAAACATAGGCGTTCTCATCAAATTAGTAAGATCAAATGTTGTGTGTTCTGTAGTGAACGTATGCATTCTATCTGGCAGAAAGAAATGATGTTAATTAATTACTTTGACATGCAGTCATAATGTTGCAGTCTGTATTATAGATGTCCAGATGTTGGGTTGTTCTTCCAGGATGCAACATGTTTAAATGTATTAGAAGGTGCATTTTTTCTTTGTGTATGACTATGACAAATTGAGGCACAGCCAAGCTGCTAACTTCCTTGAAGGCATCTTTCACGCTTCATCCATTATATGAGTGATAGGTAGTATTAAACCCCTTTTTCTTTGTGAGGAAAAACACATTGTGGATAATGGAAATGAAATCATCAGCACTAATATTTATCCCAACTTTGTTTTGTATCTGCAAGATCAATGTTTTTTTAATTCACTTTCATTCTCTTGCTTCATTTGCTTTGCTGTTGTAAAGGACATATTGCATCTTGGGAGAGCATTGGATCACGTTTTAATCACAGTTTTACTAAAACAGAACTACACAAGTGGAATTATTCTGGATTCGTATAAATGACAGCAGAAACTCAGCCGTTGTCTGATGTTTAAATTCAACATTCGTAATTTCTGAGCTGTTTCTTTATAGTAGGTACAACTACTCTCATCATAAATTCTTTCTAGTCTGACTACAGCAGGAGATTTAGGTAATCTTCATGTGTGTCTATCATGTCTCCTGCACTGACCAGTTCACCCAAATCTGACAGGTTGGTAGAGAGTTCAAAGTTATCAACTTCCAGCAAGTTTTGTGAAAAACGTAGTCTGGATTGAGCAGGGAGACACACATTTGTTCCTCAGTGAAGGGACAGTTTATAGATCAAACTTGAATGCTGGTTACCCTTCAACATGCACATCCAGGCCAGCCAAGCAGCACACGGTACTCAGAAACAGGAACAGCGTTTTTGTTGTCATTTGCCCCTCAGGGGTTGGATGGCACAGGAAGGGTCTGTTAATACTGAGCAGGTGTAGCAAGGGAGAGACCTGGAGAGGAGGAACTACAGACGCTGCAAAGATGTATGAAATTATAGGAAATTCTAGGCATTGGGCTGGTATTGCGATAATGGGAGAGCAGGGAGACAGAACATAGACCTAGCTGTAGAAAAACAGGCTTCATTGTTTAAACGAAAATTTAAGTCTCGATTCTGATTCTCGGGATCTTTGCAAATGCCATTTCATCTACATTAGTGAAATCCCAGTAATGCGACTATGTGGGCAGCGCGTTGCCAAACCAGGAAGTTGCTTCCCTTGGAGTTCTATGGTTTCTTATAATCTTTTTGTTTTTCTAATGGCCATTTGTTTTTTCCTTTTGCTCAGTTAAGATGAAATAAGCAGGCAGAGTCAAGATGTGAACCATCAGGTCAAATTAGAGAGATTGATACTTTTCAAATTTCCATAGTTCCTTTACAGGGGAGACACTGTCAAGAATTTGGATGGATCCAAGTATCTTCTGTGCTTAGCTTTGAATTGGTTCTGGGGCTACTTAGAAGAATTTTAATAAGTATTTTTTAAATGAATATTTAAATGTGCTAAATTTTCTATATGTGCATTAGATGTCTAACTGTTATTCTATCATTGTATCATTTTTGTATTTGTCTTGGTAATTTCTGAGGACAACTCTTAGAATTCAATACTAATTCTTTCATTTTTTTGATTCTCGAAAGAGCATTTTAGTTCTCTCTTTGTTTTCAATAGGAATTAAATTTTTTTCTAGATTATTCTGTGCACTGCTAGATTTCCTGTGGAAATCCTTCAGGCTTTAAAATACCATCTTAAACTGAAATTATTTTAAGTGTTAAAAAAAAAAAAAGTCCAGTAAAGAAAATATTGTCTTCTCTTGGTATCATTTTATGGAACAGTTCTTCTCTCTGAAATTTTCAGGAGAAAACTCCTTAATTATTTTGTTATGTTACATTTCTTTCTGGTGATACCAAGTTCATTGAGTCTTTCTTGGTACATAAACCAGCCTAGTATTCCGATAGCACTGTCAGAAGTTTGTCACACTGGATGCTTGTCTTTTTATAAAATGTATGCCATCTTTGCCATCTTAACTCAGGAATAAAACAGTGCTCTGAGTGGAAACAGGACTTCTGGACTAACCAAACTGTGTCTCAAATTTAAATGTTTTTCTGAAGTTGTAGGGTAGAGGGGAAAAAACTCTGATTTTTAACATTCATTACTTTCTGTGAAAAGTCATAACAATCAATTGTTTCTAATTCAGTAACAAGACTTCCTTTTGAGAAGACACTCCTTCCAGTTCTTTTAACCAGATGATTCCTTGACTTAAGATAGAGTGGCTTCACTCCTAATTTGCAATCAAAGGCTGCCACACAGTGCTCTGCTGCAGATAAAAGTCCAAATTCTACCTTTTTTCAAGTCTTTCACATGTGAAAATGTAGGAGTAGCAATATAGCATGTTAAAGTAAAACAGAAATTATAAAGGTTTATGTTAGAGCTGGGAACAGCCTTCACCAAGAGATGTTCTGTCAGGTTGTGCACAATGCTTCTTGTGCTTGTTGCACAACACAGAATTTCCACATTTCTTTACTGAAATCGAATACTTTCTTTAATAAAATAAGTAACGATCAGCACAGGTACATGAGTCATCCTTCTTGTATATGAAATTCTGAGTTTCAAAATGTTCAAGAAAGGCAAGTTAAAATCATAGCAAATTAGGTTTAAAATCCTATTCCATTGAGAATTTCTTCTTATACTGCCAATAAAACGGGATTCAGGAGGGATACATGTTTTGACGTTCTCTATTTGGGAGATGGCACCTTTGTGAAAAAATGGCATTGTCAATGGAAGTCTGCACACTGAACATTGACAGTGATGTCCAGTCCTTTGTGAGGAGAATTAAGAGCTTCCTCTACCACTTAACATTTCATTGAAGATCTCAAAATGGGGCTCAGCTCCAGCTCCTGAATGAGATTTCGGCAGTTAACTGATCTGGTGTGAGCTCTCTGCACAGAAACTGAGTTTTACTTTCCCTGTACACTGCGCATAGGAAACATGTTCATTATCGTCCAGGAACTCCACGACTGATTAGCTTATATTTGCTTCTCTGGCAGTGCCTTCCTCTAGAGCCACGTATTTTCCTGGTTTCAACACAGGAATGGAAATTAAATGTCAAACTAGTCTCTGATATTTCAGAAGAGACAGACTTGAAAAACAGAAACATGACCAGAAGAAATGTTTAAAATTTTATCACGGCCTAGTCCTCAGATATCTAGCAGCTGATTCTATCTGCCGTGGTTGCGTGTAATTGCATTTTAAGTAAGGGAACAGACCGGCCTCAGTTGCAGGATTGTTTGTTTTACTGTAATTAAGTAAATTAATCAGTACATTAACTTCCTAATGCAGAGCACAGTTCTGAAATGAATTGCAGATATTCACTGTTTTGATAAGATTTAAAGAACAAAAGCCTCCACAGCAGGTCAGCGTTACAAGGCTACTAGAGGTCTGTAAAGGTGTAAAAGCTTTTAAACGCCAGAAAAAAATGTATAATACAGAGAAAGTTACACTTGGGTGATTTTTTGTTTTCGAGAGAAACAAATAGGTTTGAGTTAGTTATTCTACTTTTATCTAAATATGTGAACATCAGCGCATAACTAGCCTTGGCCTAACCTATAGTTAATGAAATTACACTTCAAAACCGTGAGGCAAAGGGCTTCCTCCCTGTCCTTTCTCTGCTTGCAGTGTTCCCACTGACATGGCCCATCCCATCCCAGAAATTGATCTTCCATGTGGTCAGGATTGTTTCATGCACTGCGTGAAGGACAAGTTGTGTCGCACCTGGGTGATGGCGCTGCCAGACCTCTCAAGGCCCGAAGTCTCTCTTACAGGAGTACTTTACATGCAGCCCCTTCTTGTTAACAAAAGGACATCTGACAGTTAATGGTAAATATAGAACAGCACGATAAATGAGGCTTTCTGGTTTCTCCTGACTCATCCACCCTTTTATGTCAGGCTTTCAACACAGCGATTCTCTGGACACATTAAACATGAATCAGTTCCTTTGTTTCAGTAGTTGAGTGCAGTTCTGTATCTCATCAAAGAAACTAACTCACAGTGAACAATGTCACATTACTAAAACTTTTTTGTCTCTCAAATAAATACAGGCCATAAAGCAGGCTAAGTTTTTTCCTGTGTAACTTAATGGGAAGGGAACTGGGATTTATGTTTAGGTACGACTGGCATCACCAGTTCCTAAAATAGACTGGTCGTGAGATGCTGCTACCACAGCAGGCTGAAATCAAGAGGTGATCCTTTGTGCTGGACCCAGGCTCTGACTGCCTTTGGTCCCCATGGTTCCTCCTCTCTGTCTCTTACCATCTCCCCTCCATCTCATTTTTTCCTTGCTTTCTGCTTTTATCCATTATTTTTCTTTACTTCCCTCCCTTATTGCCCTTAATACCACCTAACTCCTGGGTGGGGGGAGAGTCAGATCCCTTTGCTCCCACCACCAGTCTGCCTTACAGGCAGTCAGAAGCCGCAGGCTTTTTTGTTTAGAGGCCTCCGGAGCTCGCAGCTCTGCGTGGTGAGCTGCCTTCCTGATTGCGTTGTCCACCGGGCAGGGGGCAAAGTGGGTTTCAAGGAGCTGCCTACTGTTTTACCCACAGTAAGATGTTGCAACAGAGGAAGGAAATGGCTCTCAAGCAGAGCAGTGGCAGGATTTTAGTACCTTGAGTTCTCTGTTATTCCCAGTCTTCCCCAGATTGCTCTGGTGCTGCTTAGGTAGCCTGGCTAAGAGTCTACGACACCATTTTATATCACAGAAAGATTCCTTTAATGTATTTAAAAAGGACAGTCTGCCTTTTCAGGCTATGCATCCAAATAACAACTATTCAGTGTGGTTACTTTCTCAGCTGAGTCACTATTTATGTGGAGACTGCCAAGTGTGCCACCAGTGTCACATTTTGGTGTCCCTCTCACATAATAGTGGAAAACAGAGACAGGCAATCAGAAGCACTTATTCAATGTAATCTGTGTTATGTGAATTCAATGTTTGCAAAGGATGCCAGGCTGACACCTCAGGGGACTTGAGCAATGTATTTCTATATCTGAACTTCAAGTGGGGGGAGGAGAAGAGGGAAAAAAGAGACACATGTAAAGGTTTATGAGGCATTTTCTCAAATTTGGGAAGTAAGAGTCTATAAAACACAAGAGGATTTGTGTTCACTTTAGTTCTTGTAATGGGCAGAGGACTGTTTCTGCAAAATTGGTGATTGTGTCTGAAAAGCATCATAGTTACCATCTGAGCCTGCATTTAGATAGCTTTTCAGTACAGGTGTGCCTGTTCCAATAGCCTAGTTAGAATGAACAGAGTCTCCCTTTTTTGGAAGTTGAACCCAAACCAGTCTCAGATTCTGGTAGGTTTTGAGAACAGGTGGGGATGATTAATTTTCTGACTGACCATGTACTGCACTGACTCTCCTAACACATGGCACCTACCTACTGTCTTCTGTTTGCTTATGATCATTAAAAAAATCATTAGTGAAATTAAGGAGTTCTTCTGGCTGTAATGTGCTGTCTATTTGAAAACAAGATGGATTTTGGTGAAAAGTCTCAATGTGGTTCCTGGCGAAGCAGTTTACATTACATGTCAGAGATCAAAATATTCATGGACTGGTCTCTCGGTTTGCCACGTGTAGAGTAAGTTCATGCCTCGGGGAAGAAGAGCCTGTAGCGTCTGCAACCTACTTTGTATAGCGGTGAAGGGCGTGGAGGGCCTGCTCCCCATTGCCGTTTCAGGGCACAAATACTTCATAAATCACAACCACTCTCGAGCAGCTCTGACTATTTCTTCAGCTGAGTGAGGGGTTGCATCGCCCCAAGACAGAGATGTAGGTGGGGAGTCCCAGGAAGCAGCCTGTACAATAGCGCCAACATCTGTTGAGATAATACCTTTCCTACCAGAAAGACCCCAAACAGACAGTGGTCTCAGGCTGAACTGTTGAGGGGCACCACTTAAATTGCCATTACAAAGCTGTCTCTGATGTTTTGACTGTGCCCGCTACCTTCACTTTAGTATGTAAGTCAAATGCTAACTGCACTTGTGTGTTCGCTCTGCTAGAAATTACTATTGAGACCCCCAAAACCTAGCCAAAGCAAGAAAGCAAGATCAGCAGCCTGAGAGAAGGTGAGTATGTAAATATTCTTTCTAGTTGCAGGGAGTTGAATTATTTGTATCCAACATAATTTTTTAATACACTCTTTTGTTCAGCAATTAATATTTTACAGTCTCAAATAAAACTGTCAAACAATATGGTCTTTGCAATACAGTTTTAAAATATCTACCAATCCTTCACACTCTATTATAATAAAACTTTGGAATGGCTAATGTGAGTGGTGATTTAATTTGGTTATATTAGTACAAAGATGAGCTTTAATAATCCTCTTTATTTTATTGCACTTAGGGTTTTTGTGTGTGTGTGCATGCAAGAGAAGTGCAAGAACATGTGGGCCCACGGGGATATTAATGATTTTCAGGTGTCCATTCAGTGGCTTTTCTTTTACACCCATTTGTAGGCTGCCTGGAAATTTATCTCAACTGAATTCTCTAGTTATAAGCAATTTGCAACTTGAGCAGTAATCTTCATAACCTTTGCTACAGTTGTGTCCTTGATGTAAGAGGGAAGGTAACGCATTAGTAGTCACATGCTGAGCTCTGGCTGTACCTGAGATTTAATGATATTTAGCTCTGGACGTAATTTCAGTTTACAAGCGATTACATGCTGTCCTCTGGGACACTGCTGTAAAGAATTTCCAAATAAGTTGCAAAATAGTGACGAATTAACTTGTAGTCTTGTCAAAATCAATTATCTTACATGACAACTCAACTACACTTTTCTATTTGCTGCACTGCAGCATGCTAAACATCAGCCAAAGTGTAAACAGAAAGTCCTTGTATGTCAAAACTCTGTAGTAAATTGATCTTGTATTTCATGTGCATGCAAATCTCCCGTAGGCTTAGTGGAAATGTTTTACTTACATTCACTGAAAGAGAATATTCCTTCCTGCCATGTTTATAAACTGTTTCACCGTGCAATCATGTAAATTTGATATAATTTGTTTAAAACATTCTTGTGGATGTTATCCTCAGCAGATCAAAGTTGAAAAACCTCCTTTCAGATTGATTCTGCTAGGTCAGTGCCAGGTAAGGCGCTCAGCCAGGTGCATGCTGCAGAGTCTTGCTGCAAGGGAGTAGTCACATGCCTGTCAGGGAAACGAAATGGATGCCACACGGGCGATGTGACCGACTGGAGTCTGGTCATACAATGTGGGAACTAAGCACGGGGTCTGTAGGAAAACTGTCAACAACCAGTCAGTCACAGCCAGCTCCCTCTCCATGCCTGAAGGGCTTTGGAGGGGAAAAGGAGAGCTGGAAGGACCCAATGAGTCAAATCACTTTTTCTGTATTGAGGAATTTTGAGTTAAATTTCCCAGCCTGGAAAACCCGGTGTGGTTTAGCTGCACCCACAGATCTAATCGGTTCCTTCTGTTTATGAGAAATTCACTCTGCACAGAGCTGTTGTTTGAAGTCCCAAACACTTAGGAAGGCAAGACTCCTTCAGTTCTTACTCTGTTTGTAGTTTTAAAGGTTTCATCACATGCTGTGTGCAAAGAGACACTATCTGTGAAAGCACAGATGCTTGTACAAAATTATGTAATTATATGATTATAAAATGCACAGAGCCACTTTAGTATAGTTTGTATACAGAAGACAGTTCGGCTGACGGGGTAGCATTATGTTGTAGGCTTATAACTGGCTTAAGAGAAATAAAAGATAGTGAAGATACAGCAACATCTGTTTAGGTCAAAATAGTGTGGGAAAGGCTGCTACAAGTTTTGAGTGGTGTACGGCTAGGAATCTGCTTTGCAGGTTTGGCACTTGGCTATATGTAGAGGCCTGTCAAATGTTACTACAGAGAGAAATACGTCTAGGACTTGTATCGTTCCCAAGCTTTAATTTCTCTGATGTATTTTGGAGAACAAGTGTTACTGAAATAGTAGATAATCCTGCCAACAGATTACTGAACCAGGAAAATACCATTTCAGATGTAGTACTGGTAGATAATGAAGGTAGAATAAATGACCCAGTCATAGAGAATAGCGTCAGACTCAGTAATGACTCTTTTGTTCATTTAAAACCAGGGAAAGTGAAAAGAAAGAAATGACATCTCTATAAAACAAACATTCAAAACTAAAGCAATTCATTTGGAATGTCTTTTGTCTTGGAACACTCAGAAAATTTTGTGTGATAGATGCCCCAAAGTCCAGGTTCTAAGAAAACTGTCAGGAATCAGCAACTTAAGCGTCGGAGGCAGCAACTTGTAGCTGGAGACCCTAGAGCCAACTTCGTATTAGTTATCAAAGTAAAAGACAGCAGAAATAAGTAGAGATCTGTAAGGAATAGAAAAAGAAACTGAACAGCAGTCAAAACTATGTCTTAGAAGTCAGGATATGTTAGGGATAAAGTGAGATTTGCCAAAAGTCAAGCTGAGTTATGCCTAGCACAGGCTATTAAAACAAATAGCAGCTGTGTAGGTAAAAAGAGAAAAGAGAAGGATGGGAGACTCCTGCTTTAGTGGAAATGGAGTAGGACACTGCTGTCACCAAAACTAGACAGATCGTTTTTCCAGTTTTCCACCAAGAATGATGAATGTGGGGTCAAAAAGAAGATGACTAAAGGGGAAAGAAATAACCACGACTGAGGAAGGAGCAAAACTTGAAGATATTAGTATGCTCATGTAAGAGAATCCAAATAATCTGCCAGCTGTGTTCTGAAGCAATGGCAGACGAAATCTGACCTGAGAGCAAGCATTTGTTAATAAATCTTGCCAAGGTGAAAGGGGTACTTGTCAGAGTCCAGTATATGCTGACCAGGTTCTTGCAGATATTACACGTGGGAGAGGTTTAATGCCTAATACAGAGTTTACTCGTGTGAAGTTACGAGGCGTAACAGCGTAGCAGAGTGATACAGCAACGCGCTTCAATTACAGCACAGATTACAATGTAGCAGTATGCAGTTGAATCACGATACACATGTGATTTCCGTTACTGGTCTCCATAATGTGTTCACCCTCACGATGCCCTGCATCCCCAGCTGCTGGTGACGTATGTGGGTTGAAACAAGCTCAAGCTCACTGGTTTCTCGAAAGTTCTCTTCTTCATTGTTCATTTTTTATGCTCCATGTTGGACTGAGCTAGGTATACACTCCCCATGCTGGTGTAGCTAACTCAGGAAGACAAATATTTGCATTCTTTTGATTAACTCAGGGAAAAGCAGCTACACAGGTGGTTGATCCACTCAGCTGATACAGCCGGTTGATCTAGAATGAAGGCTACCCTCCAATTCCCTTTTTGTTGAGAGAAGTTCAGCTTCCTTTGCCATCACTGTGGTCAGTCAGTCATTCATCGCTAAGCCTCAAGGACACACAGCCTTTGCTGCTCTCCAGAGTCTTCTTCCACTGTAGCAGTTCATTGATTGGTCACAGTATTGTGTGCTTGAAGAAAATCAAACAGAGTTGCTACATTTAAAAGGGAGGAAAAAACCACACATAGCTTGAGGCCTGTTTTTCCAATCTCAATAATATAAACATCACAAAATACATTTTGAAGGAAATAAGAGAATCAAATGCCGAGAAGTAAATGAAAACTGGGATAAAATACAACGTATACTTATCTAAGGGAGATAGTACTAAAGGCAGCTGATAGCGTTCTTTGATAAAATAACCAATTTTCCAGGCAAACAAAGCAGTGGGAGATGCTTTGTAAACATAAACAAGTGGAGGCAAATTGCTGGCTGATGGCTTCACTGTAAATGTTGCATTGCCATGAATTCTGTAGCTTGTGGTAACTTAAGGGAAAAATGAAGTTCAGTTTATTTATATGAAAATATCAGCATGAACCGCATAACATGTATTAGGAAGCCAGCCACATCAAGTGCGCACTATCAGAGCTGCCTCTTGCTTGCCGAATACAATCTGAGAGATGTGGCTGAGATGGGGTTTGCATCATTCCACCGTATGCACTGTACGCCAGAAGAGGAACCCTCGTGCCTCACTCCGTGTGTGGGACTGGCACTCAAGTGAACCTCACCCCCACATCCAGGATTCAGTTGTCCATCTTGGATGCTCTTGTTTGCTGACGGCTCTGCAGCTAATAAGCTGCACATGTCTTCTAGGAAAATATATGGGAAGGGCAAAGGTGGTGATGCTGGGGAATATGTGTATATAACTGCAGAAAGCAAAACAGAGCCTTCAGTCTTCCTAAGAGGATGTTGCAGAAGTTTAAAATGTGCCATTGGCAAAGAATTTCTGAAAGAACATTTGTTTTCTGATGAAAGCCCCTATTTAGGACTTCACAGTTACTTTTAAGCTATTAACTCAGCCGCAGAGTTGACCTCTATGGGTGATTTGAGAGTCTGCAGTTCACAGTGCAGGATGTCCCATTATGAAACCTCTTCCCATGAATGTAAAGATTGTTTTCGTACTGGGTGCATCCAATTCCTCATCTTGTTGACAGTTCCCCAATTCTCTTGATAGGCATCGCTGTCAGTCAGCATTTCAGCTTAAAATACTCTCCTGCTGACCCCTGCGTGTTAGATAAAGCAGTTAGTTTCTAGCTGGTGTGTGTAAGAACACTCTTTTATTAAAAGTAGAAAGGTAATTTTTTGTAAAATGGAACTTGGTTAGTAGCCTTATAAAACAATTCATTATTCTTTCTACCTAGTAGCAGTGGGAGTGATATCCCAGCAAGATCAGGACTGACTTGTGACAACAATTTAGATATCTAGGCTGGAGCGACCCAACAGAAGTTTCTGGGTGCTCTAATCATGGTGTAGGTGCCTGTACAAAAGAAGAATAAACTTTCATGAAAACCTGATCCTGGGAATTTGTACATTCAGACCCTGAAAGGTAGCAGGATACGCCTGTAGTCACCAAACCGAAGCATGGAATGGCAACTCTGCCTTCATAGTCCATGTCTGACTTCACCAGTCTTTCGGTTTTCAGGCACTTTTCATCATTAACAGTTGGTGTGTTTTGCCTTGGAGAGAGAGTCTCAACATTTCATCCATAGAGCTCCATTATGCTAACTCCATTTTAATCTCCTATTGAATAGGAAGGAGGAGAGGGATTCATTAAGATACTGACTAAAGAGTGAAATTCTAGTCCTGGAAGGCAATGGGAGTTTTGGAATTGACTTCAGTGGGGTGAGGATTTTATGCACAGAATTCATTTCCTTTTTCAGGAATACTCGTGTCTGCTCTAATGTAAATAAATATTACCATGAAAAGTTATCCAACTGTAATTACTTTGTGCATTACATCCTAAATATCTACTCGTACATGACATTTACTAAAGAAAAACACTTGCAAATTACATGTTTGATTAACATTACATCTTTCACAGTTTAAAAAGGGTATGGTAATTGAAAGCTGCATTACTTAGAAACCATGAACTTTATTTGAGCTCTTCTCTATAACTACAAATCTTCCCTTTTTTATTGAATATTTCACTCTGGATTTATGAGCATTTATAATAGGTGGAAGGAAAGTCCTCTTAAAGCAAACATCCCAGAACATGAAGGTGATGAATATTTCCTGCTTTGTCACTCGACAAACAAAGGTGCACATGAAGGGAGAAGTGGGTAGAATGACGGTTCAGATTTTGCACCCTGTCGGTACCCTGCACAAATGACCACAGTTCTGTAGACCTCTACAGAGGGCCCACGTGCACCACTGATCAATGCTACCAGCAGTATTCACTAGTGTGTTGTGAGTGCAAGTTTTTGCACCTACACAGTGTGAAAACAGACATTGCCTTTGAAAACAGACACCCTTGGAAAAAGGTTATAATTAAATTCCATCATGAGAAGACTTCTTCACAAGCAGAACAATATCCGGTGATGTTATTCTTGTGAAATGGCACTTCAAATATTGTTTTTCCAACCCTGTTGTCCAGGTTCCACACTGGTGCAGTTCCAAAGAGTTTAGCAACGTATCAGTTGATCCCCTCTCAGAATCAGGATTGGTTTCTCCAGGTGCTGGTAGATGGCTCCTCTGTTGAAGCTGAAAGGAGATGTCTTGTCACATGCAATACATTTTGAATTAGAAACAAGCTCCTCAGTTTTGGGAGTGAATATACTGGGAATACAAAAGTGTTCCTGTGGGAATTTATTTGTGCTGTCTTCCAACTTCNCTATCAAAACTAAGCCCAAAGTTAGACAGACAGTTACAGTGCGGTTCCTGTTTGGCTTGGTGGGAGCTGCAGGTCCTCAGCCTGTTGGGAAGCATGGCAGCTAACTTTTCTGTTTGGGGAGACAGGGTTAGCAAGAAAATGAATATGAAACACTGGCTCTAAACCTAAATAAATCTTACCTGTGCTCTTTGTTGCCTTCACATGATGCATGTATGACATAAATTCTCAAAATCTATTTTTGTGCTATTGCCAGCAGCCTAGAAGTCAAGTAAATAAGAATTATGGCAGCCATAATAGCATTGCTTATGAGGAAATAAGAGAAAAGACAAACATGTCCATACAGTACTTATAAATCTATTATAAACTGCAGTCTAAGCTTTGCTACAGCATTCTTAATTTAATCTCCATTGCTTTGTACAGTTGATAGAGTAAAGAAAATTTACTGTGCATTAAAGTTGTGAACCGATTAACTTGTTTAAATATTGGAATCAATTTTTGTATGTGTATGTATATATAAACCTCCAAGAGCTTTTGAATATGTGATGGTCTTGTAGGGATGAGATTTGTAAAGTCGGTTGGCTGTTAATTTTAAATTGTTATTCATCTGTAATTGCAGCCGGTTGTTTAGAAATGTTCTCTCACAGCAGGCGACACAAGGGCTTCGTTCCAACATCAGTTACATATTGCACCTTGGGACTGATGTTGAAGAAACAATTACTGCACTGGTGTGCACCTGATGGCAATAGCAATTGCGTGTCTTGCTCAGGGCCTGGCGTGGTTCTAAAATTAAAGTCATGCATTGGACGGTCATAGCCCAAGTTAAACGTCCTGTCACGGGATAATTTCACCTCATGGGCCAGTTTGTCCTGTGAAGTGCAGCCCCTGGTGAGGGATTCAACCCATCTAAGCCAGTCCGCTGCTCTGGGAAGTGTGAGCCTTTGCCAGCCCTCTCAGTGACAGAAGTGGACAGTGCTCTGATGATCCTGGTACGTCCCTTTTTACCAGTTTACTCTGAGCTGGCCTGCGCCTCCTCCCTGCAGCTCATCTGTCAGGCTCTGGGGTTTTGCCTTCTACCGTTCCCTCTGGCACAGGGCATGGTTCTGGGATGTCACTGTAGACAAAATCTGAGTAGAAGACGAAACTGAATGGAAACAGAAGAGTTGTGTGAGAACTCCTTTAAAACATGAATGCACATTGAAGTCCTGTGGAATTTTCCCCTCTCAAATGGGATTTTATGGGTTTTTAAGCCCCCCAGCCCACACAAGCCACATTCATTTTACCTTCTCATCTCATCATTCAGAGGTTTGCCACACAGCTCCCAGTGGCATTCCTGGAAATGTCATGACTTTTTTCCTTTCCTTGGGGCTTGGCCCTCCGCAGTGTGCTTATTTTCAGTAGGCTGTGCTGATTAATAACTGTATTTCTATCCTTTCTCAAATGGCCTTTGCACTCACTGGAGCAGCCAGGTCATCAAGCAGTGGAATGAAAACTGGAACAATGCACAGTCAAAGCACTCAGTTGAAAAATAAATAAATAAATATCACACACCCTTTTTATGGAAAGCATTAAATAAACTGAATCTAAGAAAGATACTGCACTTGCACTATTCAGGCCTTTGAAGTATGGTTGTATAATGTATTATTTATTGTGCATCTGCCACTACTGCAATATCAGCTAATAGAGGAAAGAGGTTTTAGGTGTTACTAAAGAATGTAAAAGAACATGACTTCGTGAGTCATAGGCTGTAGGAAGGGCTTTTGCTGTTGCTGCTTCTGTGGCTGTAGGTAGCAGAACACTTCACTTTTCCTGCCGAATAATAACTGCATACATTGCAGTCCTGTCCACTAAAGGGAGACTACGCAGCTTAGCAGCTGATTTGATTTTCATTAGGTGAGTTAACAGCTGTAAGAAAGAGTATCCAGGAAAACACTCACCTCCCCCATCACCTCCCATCATCGCAGCGCCCTAGGCCAGTGCATCCCTGGGAAAGGCCGGCTGCTTTTCCACTCCCAGACTGCTTTGAGGAACTGGATAGGTGGGCAGCTCTGGGGCCCCAATTCACAGTGCACAAGCAAGAGTTTAACTCCCACTGAGATCACTTGGAGGTGGACTTTGGCTGCTATCCCTTCCCTCTTCACAGCCTACTCCACGAGTGTCCCTTTCCAGGGACAGGAGGCATTGGCTTTAATGCATTTGCATCTGCTGGTGTCTTCACCAAACAGAGGGCATCTGGTAAGGATCTTCAAGGAGATTTTCATTCCCATTTCTCCAACAGAGCTGTAATTTGGGAGTAAGTCAAAGAGAAAAATCCGCCTTTCACCTCTGCTTCTAATTCCGAATCCCAACAAGGACGCAAACATGTCTTTTCTTGGGTGGCAGATGAACTGAGTGGCTGATCTCTGCTGCATGCTTGGTGGACAAGATATGAATCCTGAGGCATGCACACACAGTACTTTGTGTTGTGAGGGAAGGTCCCTGGTAGCTGGAGCAAATGACTGACCCTCATGACTGGGAGAAACCTTGCTCCCCTCCAGCGGCCAGTTCTGACCACAGACCTGGTGTGGGACCAGCGGCAGTTTGTTTTTGTCTCCATCCAAATGATGCAGATAAAAAACCATTACGTAATACTAAAGCACCCCGGGTTTTCTCAAAGAAAGTCTCTGTGTGAAGGGAAAGAACTACTGTATTGCTTCAACACGCTGCTCAGATGAAACCATTTTAAATATCTGTAAAAAATGTTTACTTCAAAGTTGCATAAGTTCTCACTTACTACTGTACATGAATTAGGGAGGATTCCGTTTCTATGTTACTGTAATTCTCGTATTTGCCACTGACAGCCCATCTACATTATATAAATCATCTCTAGAGCACCTAATTTAGTACTATTACAGTCCAGATGAAATATTTATGTAATTTCCCTTCTTTTGATATAAACTTCAGTTACAGAGAGAAAATTGACTGTAAAAATGACATTGTAGGACTCTATATTTATCTTCTCTCAGTGATTTCCATAGCAAATTTACTCCATTTACCAGTTGAAGGCTTTTTTTTCCTGTTGCCTGATTGTAAGCATGGCAAACTGAGCATGAAATTGTAACATCATGGTGTGTTTCTCCAAATCACACTTGTCACACTTGTAATCCCAGTAGAGGCAAAAGACAGATTTGGTGTCTGGGCTGCACTTGTAGCAGTGATCCCTCTGTAATTATAGAAAGGCTGTTTTATTAAGTGAGACCACGCCTCTGCTATTCCTAGTCTGCAGACAAAGAGGGACATGTGGGTATCAGCATTTACAGCAGTGTCTTGCAGCCCCCGTCAGGAACTGGCACTTTGTTGTGATAGGCATTGTGTTCTCAGGAGACAAAATTTAAAACCTTTGCCTCCAACTGATTAGTCCCATATGCATCCTTTGACGCTTCAAAAGAGGGTTCCTTTCCTCAGGGCAGTAATAAACTCATCCTTTTCTGGCTCATTGTCTATCCGCAGCCTGAGAACTGCGGTATTTTTGGGTATTCTACCAGTCTGCCAAAGGCTGTGTAATTGGCTAGTGGGTTAACACAAGTGCCTGGTGAGGATGGGAGACTGAGACAGGCAAGCACAGGCACACAGTGACAATATAAAGCTTCTTTCAAGAAGAAAAGAAAAGAGGTCTTTTACACCAGAGAGCTTGTATTAGTAGTGTTTTCTATTCAGCATCTTTTCAGCTCAGATTCTTGTCTGAATGCCCAATGACTTTGGTAAGACAAGATACAACTTATTAGAATTGTTTTGTGTAATGTTGCAGAAGATAAATGAAACCCCTGATCTCAGCCAGAGTTAGGAAAACCTCAGTAAGTCCACTGAAACCACTAAGCAAACTGTCAGAAATGCCTACCCCACAGGATCTAAAGCTGTAGAACACTTAGGAAAGTGGACATATGTGTGGAGCAAGAAGATGGAGCAAGAGATCTGATGGATCTGGAATTGTGGAGTGTAGATACGTTTAAATATCACAGAGATTTCATGAGGTTCAGAGTATGTGCTCAAGATGAGATTAGGCAGCATATGGTCTTGGTATCTGTGACTGTCAACACATCCCTTCTCCCTTCAGCCATAGAAAACTGTCTTCAAGAGGTAACATACTGGTGGGAAAAATCACTTGTTTATTGGCAGTCTACTCAAGAAGCCAAACTTAAAAAGCAAAAGTGACATATTAGAAGGTATCATAGACCCAAGATTAATTCCCATTAAATATACTTGTGAAAGTGTGTTGATAAAGGCCTATAGTTAAAGGGAACGGCACACCCATTTTGGATAAAAACTAGTGCATTTCTGTGGCTTTGTTTTGTCCACAGAGGCACAGGTGGCATTCAGTGCGCATCTAGTGCGTGACCTTCGAACTGCTCCGTCCACTTTGTTGTCTCAGTGCCAAAGCAAATTTGGTGTTCAGTTTTTCCTAGCGTTGAAGGTGGGGGAGGGATTTTCTGCCTAACATCCATTTTTGATGTGCAACAAAAATGCCATATGGAGTCAAATTGATGATCACTGCTGCTTCAGATAGAGTGCTATTTCTTATTTCTGACATCTTACGAAAAAGAATCAGTTAAAACTTGTCTTTTAGTGCTGGGCACTCAGATGTTATTGGCCAAGTCCTTGATGAAAATAGGGAATGATCTGTAGGAGTCAGTTTTACACAGGGATTTTCCTCCATTTTATTTCAAAGGATCTATTATTAATAAATTGTTAAGAATATTCTTTTAATCTACTGATGTACCTTCTCATCAACATGAATTCATTTCCTATGATGACCATGGTAATAGAAAGCGTGCCTCTGTAAATTCTGGATTGTGCAGCTAGACCTAAAATTGTGGTGTTCCCGTGCGTCGCTGCTGCGGAAGGCATGGTGTGTTCGTAACTCCAATTTAGGGATGGCAATTAGCTTTCTAAAACTACCAACCTTTCAACCTCCTTTCTCTTCTCACTGGGGAGAATATTGACATTTAGAATCTGCAGGCAAATGCTGCAGTAAGAAAGTGAATGTTTTTTAATGGAGACTTCTGCCATATCTGTGAGAGCGTAAATGTATGTATGCAATTTGCATGCATTTCAATACATATATCCTGATGAATTTCAGTGAGCCATTTTATTCAGGGGGAAAAATAGCCGATGTAGTCACCATAATTGAATGAATATTATTTTAAATATCCTAATGTGGGAGAAAATTGTTCTCTGTGGAAGGCCAAAGTGAGCCTGTTACCTATGAAATCACATTTCAGTCCTCAAAATAGACCTGAAGTAATACATGGACCTTTTGTTTGCTTCTGGCACAGAAAGAAGGCCCACAAAAAGCTTGAAGACAGTTATGTATCTAGTGTACTTGTAAACCTGTCACCGGCTGCGATCGTCTCCTTCTTCCCTTTTGTTCTCTTTGGTTTTAGCCATCTGTTGCCTCCTGACTTAGACAAGAAGTACGTCTGCATTATGGCCCGTTGGTGTGACTGTATACACAGGTACTCTCCAAATTCCTTGGTTGACGTACAGGCCTTTTAGTATAAGCTGCATGAACCCACACAGGACTCTGGCTAAATATTAGGTGCAACAGTGCTACTGATGTCTCAAATTAGGGAACTAACGCGCGTACATTAGGGCATGTTGACTCCACACCTCTGCATCACAGCCTCAGCTCCTGAGATAGTCACCTCCTTGTGACAGGACTGCATTTTAGCTCTGTGTGTGTCATGCTGAGCCCAATGATGTAAGAGAACACAAATAGTGACAAGATAAGATTAATTTCCTCTGACAAGCTGCCCCATCTTTCTTTCCCATTCCTTCGATAGTGACTGTGGGAACAATCAGCACATCAGCATTTCACGATTTGAGCAAAGGCCCGTCTACCCCAGGCCGAATCCTTAGGGAATTGCTTCCCTCCCGTATTCTGTTACAAATCCAGCTTTACCTTTAATCGTGTCTTTTCCCTCAGTAGGTTTTTTTTTAAGGTGAAGAATAGAGAAGAGTTTTAGAAAATTGGATAGAATCACCTCCCATCCCAGTGAACCACAGTAGACACACCCTCTTGTCTACAGTCATGTTTAGTTGCTCATTATGGTCTTAGGTTGAAGATCTACGGCAAAACGTGTCCAGCCTCTTCCAAAGCGGATGCATTATGTATTTGGTCGTCAACATTAGACAGCAGTTGAGCCAAAAGCCAGGCTACTGCAGGATACCATCAGTGGGCATTCCTTGTTCTCCAGCTCACTCTTTTAACAGTGATTCAACTTTAGGAACACAAAAGTGGTTTTTTGCCTTTAACGACTAGTTTTGATATCTCTCAGTTGGCCATATCAGTTTTTCTAAGAGCAACAAGACATCATTCAAAACTGAGTTTTAAATGCTTGGAAACTGACTGGTTTACAAACTGATGATCTTCCAACTCCACTGAAATGAAAACAGAAAACACAGATTGAAGAATGTCGCCAGGTAGTGACCTACATTTGGGTTTTCTCAATCAAGTTTTGTTAACCGTGGCTTGTTTAAAATTGTGAAGTGACTGTGAGCAACAGAATAAAGTGTGGTATATCCGTAATATAATATTTTTATATATCCATAAGATTAAAAAAAAAATATTCTTTTATTTTCCTTTTTTTCATGGATATGAGGCAGGATATTTATTATTCACTGAAGCTTGATTTTTAGAGAACTCCGCCCGTTTAAGATCTTGGTAGAGCTGGTCCAGGGTGGAGCGGAAGCAGCAAGGCGGCAGGCATTCCCAGAACACTGTAGGTGGAATAACCCAAGCATAGCAGCCTTTGGCACGGAGACTCCCCCTATTTGTACCATGTACAAATGACTCACTGAGGTGAATAAGGGCATGATGGAAACAGGAACCACGATAAAATGTGCATTATTATCCATCCTTTACCAAAGGCAAATTTTACAGAAGTGACAAATTCAAGTTATTTCTGTGAAACACTGAAGTTGCCTGGAATGCAAGGAAACAATGTGATCCACCTGGATTTTTTTACTAGTCTTCCACCTGAAGGGAAATCTCTGGTCCACAAATGATCAAGATTAGTATTTGCTTTGTTTTCATGAAAGGTTACCTGTAGAGTGCCTCACATTCATTGTGAAATTTATTTCCTGATGAATCCAATTTACATTAATGTGGGCTCATTAAAAGATAATTATTGTGCTGAGAAGAGGACCACAGCATACATCAATAGAACATCTGTAATTGTTTTAGTCTTATGATAAAGAGATAATTCTGAGTTCAGCTTTTCATAATGCCACTCTTATAAATGTCAAAACTGGGTGCTTATTTTAACAGCTATGGCAAAACTTAATTACTGTGATAATTATTATCAAGAAGCAGATGCCTAGCACGAGCTTACCTTCTCTCTGTTAGCATAGCAGAGAAATCTTATGATTTTGAAAGAGACTACTAGGGTCATAAATGTTGAACTGTCTGGATCAGCTAAGTTTTGCTCAGAGAAAAATAGCACTTTTAAAGTCAGCATTTGGAAGACACTATTAAACAGTGGTCCAGTTGCAAAACTGTTCTATCTAATTTGAATAGATTTAGCAAAGATACTAAACAGAAATTTGCTTTTATCTGGTGAATTTTGCTCCACGTTTGGAAGTACATGCCAGAGTTGGGGTTGGACTAGATGATCCACAGAGGTCCCTTCCAACCCCTACCATTCTGTGATTCTGTGAGTTTTGGTGCTATTAGCTGGTTTGCCCTCTGTTTGTCATATAATAATAATTAATTAATACTTGCATTTATATGGCTATATATCTTCATTATCCAAGTGTTTCATAACATTAACTAATTAATCATCAGAGCAGCTGCATAAACTAGGAAGTTACACTGTACAATACAGTTCACGTTCTCTAGCCCTGGCATTCCAGAGTAACAGCTCAATAATTTCTTCCTGGTGTGTGCAAACTAGTGCTTGAGCACACAGGGGAAAGAATAAAGAAAAAGAAACTCAGGGAAAAGCAGAAGAGCAGATGAAGGATCCAGTCCAGTTCTGGGAATCAGTGCATACTTATGTGTGAGGTGGTGTAGGGTCTCCATCTGTACTACTGGTGGAACAATTAATTCNCTTANCTGTCATGANGTATGTAATAGTCAGCCAACAGAAAATATACTAACAGGTAGTGTCNTATGGACCACATTTTTGGAANAGTGAAGTTCGTGAGTTTTCTGGGCTTTTTCTGTATCTCTCTCTATACCAGCTTACTGTAAGGTGTCTGTTGACTTCCAAGGGCACTGAATTGGGTTGAAACTGGAGAGGGTGAACATTGACTTGCTTATGTCGCTGCTTGTGCTGCTACACCTGTCACAAAGCCAATTTCTAGACTTAAACATGTGCTTATGCCTATAGACATTTAGGATGGCAAGAGTTTGTACTTCCACAATTACAGCTTCCCATGAGGTTTTAAGGTCTGAATTCATAAACCAGTAATGCACAGTCTGTAGTGATGTAAAACCGTATGGAATCACTGAGAGTGAAGACGACCTCCAACCTTCTACTATTTTCATAGCTGGAAGCGAAACCGAAGGGGCAAATAGACCTTATATAGCACAAATGCATCAGTGTCAGCAGCAACTTTGCCATACCATGTGCATCTCTCTAGGGAACATTGAGTAAGAATCTTCTCTCTGCCTCACTGGAAAACATTTACAGACAAAAACATTCATTATGAGTAATTTCATAAACACACTTACTAGAGGGGCTCTAAAAGGCCAGAAAAAAACAGAGGACTAAAGAAAGAAGAGAAAAAAATCAGCATCATTTGATGCAAAGAATATACTTCAAATTCTCATTTGCAAGAAGGTTTCCTTTTTAGTTTGTACTTGTAGAAGGTAGATATAATTGTAAGGACATTTTTTAGCCTGAAACTTTGCTCATTTGTTTAAAGAACATCCTCACTAGGAATGAAGTCACACATTTAGGTTTGGTGTAGCTGCTGCAATCTACCACTTCGATTAAAAAGTCTAATTTAAAATTAAAAATATATTCTCTAGATCATCCTTTCAGTTTGATAAATGTCTAGATTCTTTGTAAAGTGTATCTAATACAGTTCTCAGTGTGTCTCAGATAACATCAGGCTCAGATACTCCAACTATGCAATGAATTTCAGTTAATGACAGTGTTTGGGACATTAGCACCTTTCATCTGAAAATACTGAAGAAATATAAAAAAAATAGTTAAATCTCAGAGAAGGCCTTCTAATGGGAAGACCAAGGCATGAAATGTGGGACATTTTTTGTGTTTCACAGTAGGTCAGCCACTTTTCTGTAAATGCTAGCCTCTCAGATCATTTCCCATACAATAGGCACGAAGCCAGTTTTAACATTGTGTTTTTATGATACTGCAAAGCAAAAACCACCTCCCACTGCTTCTTGCATTTCACAAAGGTGGGAGTATGACTGTGATAAGGCTCCAATTCAGAAGTTCATCCATATTTAGAAAAGCATTTAGCACATCCTAGGCCAAGTTTACATATGCATATGCATGTGATTAAAGCAAAGCAAATGCTGTAAGACTGCACTGAATTAGCATGAAGGAACATCCAGTCCTATGCCATGGTCTGAAAGACTACAACAGGGTGAGTTTGGCACGAAACCCATTCCCCTGGCTGCCCCAGCTGAGTGCTTTCACACTTCTCTCCTGTTCTGCCCCACAGCCTTTACGTGCCACATGCTTTTCAGAAAAAGTGTGCCTCCCAAAGATGTTCCAAAGACATGTGGTATCATTTTACTAGAATTACTACAGATACCAAAGTTGTCATGAATCCACAAGTGCAGATCGCTGAGACAGTAACGATGCCTGCCTAAAATACTTTCCAATGGTCTCAAGATAAGATTTTATATCTCAAGCCATCCCATGACTAGAAGAAAGCTTTGTATATCACAGTGAAAAGATGAGATTCTTGAGTTCCCTTCTATATTGTTGAAGGATATCACTACCATATATATGGTAGAGTAAATATACTTGTCTGTGGAAAGTTAGATGGAAATAGATACAGAATATGACTACAGCTGAAATAATGAATAAAACTGTTTTCAAATAGGAACACACGTCTGAAATACCCCATCACATAGCTTTTTTTTTTCTCAAGTTAAACCTAGACAGAATCTCTCCTAGGAAAAGGGGAAATTGATTTGCTTACTGAATTACTCACAGGAAAAGCTGATGTTGAAAGTTAAAGTAATTACAAAGAATGGAAAACAATTGGGTCCAAACGCAAGTTTTTTTAAATCACTGCTCCATTCAGTGCCTTTGAATTTTTCAGCAATGTAGGTGTCTATTCCCCTGTCACAGTGAGGATATGGTATGCATAAAGACATCATCACCTGCGTTGAGCATACACTGGAATGTCTGAAAAACAGATCTATAATTTCTTTCTTCTCTCTCTTGCTTGGTTTACCAAGCTGTCCCTGGGGTGCTCATTGTTAAACATATTCATAAAATTGTGTGAACTCAAACAGAAACGAAAGATACAGAGAAAAATCCTGCTTTGGGTTATAGTTGAGCAACACCAGTAGAATTAGCCAGTGGCTCAGATGCTCACTCGGTGTAAATTAGCACTTTCAACCCCAGATGGAGTTTTGTCAGTTTACACCAGCTTGTTTTGTTTGCGGCATTGCAAGTGACAGCTGAGTTTGGCTTGTCCTGCTAGAACAAATAGGAAATGCAGAGAACAAAATATACTTTGCCAGCACTTTCCAGATGATCTTTCTTTATGATAGAAGTGTTTGTATTTTAATAAGTGCCTTTTCCACCCAGTCCAGCTACTTCTGCTTGAGCCTACAGAGAAGTGATACAAGCAGATTCTCAGTGGGTGTCGTTTGATGTAGACTCAGCAGTGTCAATGGACAACTTTTTAAAGCAGAAACCGATAGCTATTCGCCTGTAGCTCTTCACCCATAGAAAACAGCATTGTTTACTATGAGGTGAGGCTGGCAGAACTGCCGTGAAAAGCACCTAAATTATGCAGTGATCTGATACAGACTGAAATTTTCCCACTGAGGACGTCCCCATGCTTTCCTTAAAGATTATTATGCAAAGCCAGTTCAGGTTTGTTGCTCTTTTCTTTCTTTATGGTAGAAAATAATATGTGTACCCTGCAAATCTGTGAGTCCTTTATAAAATCTCAGTCTTATGCTTTTAAGTCTATACCATATGAAATATCAATCTGTCCACTTTTTTCTCCTGGAACATTACAATTATCAAGCTAATAACAACGACTGATAGAAAACCAGATCCACTTGACTTGAGATGGGCTAGCTGGAAAACTCTGTTGATTGAAAAAGAGTAAAAAGCCATGTCATCTTGTCACCTTTCACTCTGACAGTGGTCCCCCCTCACCCTTCATTTTCTTTGCATCTTACACACTGACAGTACCCAGCAAGAACCCGAAGGCTGGCGCTGGGCAGCTTGGGCAGGCAGGCAGTCCACCCTCCCTCAGCGGCAGCGCGGCGGGGGGTCAGCCAGCACCCAGCTTTGCCGATTTGGAACTTGCTGCTTAGGAGCCTTTGCCTGAGAGACGCTCTGCAGACCTTGAATAAGCAAACAGCAGCATCAGTGCTATTTTTAGAACGGAAGTAACCTTCTGTTGTTCCATCATTGATTTGGGAAAAAAAAGAAGAGTAGAATTTGATAGGTGACCTCTGACATGAAAGAGCACAGGAGTTACACAGCTAGAAAAAGAAAGGGGGGGGGGGCAAGAAAGCAGAATGTTTTAGATACCTGTGATGTGTCATATACTCAGAGGTTACTGCTAAAGTATAAGAAACCATATGTTTCTTATTCCAATTGTCCTCTGCACCCCTTCTCTCAGAAGAAAGGATAGTAATGAAGTTTTATTACACATAAAATTAACTTCAGTAAGTGCTACCATTAACTAGATAATAAAAAGAGTTGCCTGAATGTTGCAAAAGAATTGTTTTTTTTAAATGTCAGTGAATTGCTAAATGGCTTCAGCTCCTATCCAGCTACTTTATCTTTGCAACACTGAAGACTTCAGCGACTGAGGGAAACATTTTATGCCCCTTTTCTGCCTGCAAGGAAATGCAAAAGACAGAGTCTCTTACACACTGCAGCAACTTTTGATATCAGAGCATCCAGTCTGTCCCTGGCGCCTTTAGTGTCCCTAGGACAGACTGACAGACCGACTAACCATACTCCTTGGTATGTTCACCAGGACTCTACCAGGCCCTGGCTCAGCCAGGTGTCACTTGGACTTTTCCATAAGGAATGTTGCCAAAAAAATTATCACAAACATGCTTTGAAGCATAACCGAATATCAAAAGGAGTCTTGGGTTCAAGGGGAAAGCGCTACAAACCCTGAGGTAGGGTTTAAACCCGTTTCAGCTAGCATGCAGTTCTCTGAAATCACAGACGAACCAGTAATGAACAAGCAGACAAGAGGGAAGTGGGACAAGGGGTCGGGTGGACGCGAGGAGAAGATCCACACCAACAGGAGCAAAGCTGGCATTTGAATCCTCTTGGAAGCACATTCATTACTCCTTCAGATCTGACCCCATGGTACTGTTTACAGTACGGAACTGCTGCCTGAAAAGCAGCTGGTCATGTTAAGTCAGAACATTAAACTAACAGATTGTAACATTTCATTACCACTGTGCCATTTGTGTGAAAACCGAGTCTGTGTTGTTGGGGACGGTCTGTGTTAGGCTGGCATCCCCTTCCTCCAGGCCCCTGAGGCCTGACTCTGCCTGGCTGTGGCTGGCTCCAGCTCTATGGTCGATTCTCCTTGCTCACAGCATATACTTATTTAAACCTAGTTCAACAAAGCTTTTAAGCACATGCTTAAAGTTAATCACATGCTTTGCTGAATAGAAAAGGTTTTAAGCACTTTTAAATTTAAGCATATGGGTAAGTGTCTGGCTGGAATAAGCTGTCATTATGAGCAACTTTTGAAAAGCATATCATGTGTGTAATGCCTGAGCGTCCCTATGCAGAGCACTCTGCTGTTTGGGAGCAAAGGAGCCCGGGGCATAGACAGTGGGCTTTCTGGCTTTATTCATAGCCTAAATTATCATCAGTAAAAGACAATTGTATCACTGTGTCTTACATGTTCATTTATCCTTCAAGAGGTCTGTTTAGTTTGTTGCATAGATTAGTATGAAGCAAGTTTTGCTTTGCATTTATACAGTGACGCTGTCTTGGCATGCAAGCTCTCCATGTACTCTACAGAAAAAACGCTACTTTCCATCAAATCTTGTCACCTTGATCCTGTTCTTCGACAAAATGCCTGTTGCCTCAGATGTCAAGAAAGTGATAGCAACACACATCAAATAGATTGTATTTTCTCCAGCATAAATGCCACCTCTAGACTGTGGCTAGTTTCTGCATGAAGTTTTAATAGGGAGCTCAGGGAATTAATTAGGTATGTAAAAATTGTCAACAGTAATGAGAACTCATGTCCATCATCAAAAACGTAACCTATGGTTAAAAAAACCATATTGCTTGGGGACATATCCAGCATTGATTTTTTATGTGAGATCCTATTGAGTTCAGTGGGAATTCATTTCTGGAATGGTAGTGGAATATGGCACCCTGGTCGTTGTTCCTTAAGAGGCTTTAGCTCCCCTACAAGACGAGGTGGATGGTCTGAAGGTTTTACGTTACTTGGTTCTGAGACGAATGCATAAGTGATGTAGAAAAGCCAGGTATGAATTAAGTGGGTCATCTGAAGTGCATGCAAATAAACCTCTCACCCTATACTGCCAAATTGTCTATTTTAGGTAGATTTACAGAAAAAATATTTTACGTAACTTTTGCGGAGTTTAAATTCATATTCGTGAGAAAATTTTCCATATCCTGGCAAATGTAAATGTAAATTTTATTTAGGTATGCTGGCGGTCCTTCTGAATAAAGATCAGAGGAATCTTAAATGTCTTAAAGCAAATCAAGCTCTCTAGATATTGTTGTACTTTTGAATATGCAAAATATCATGACTGTAAGGTCTTTTAGCCAGGAGTTTACTGAGTCTCCGATGTGATGCGTTGTTTAGGCCGTTCACAGTCCAAGAGTTTCTCTTCCCACAATGCAGAAAGTTGACCATCCTGATTCTCTGTGCATATGGAAACCCCGTAGCTGTTCAAGGGCAGTTTTTCCCCTCGGTGTAGTTTTGAAGAGATGGAGGCAGGGACTTCTGCAGCCTGGCTGTGGGCAGAGGCAGTTCTGTGGGACGGCCTCAGAAATGGCAGCAGCTCTAAACTCGGCAGTGTGGTTCTGTACTGGGGAGGTGGGTTAGCGGGCAGACCACCACGGAGGCAGATGGAGTTGGGTTTTATATTTTCTGGTTTATGGTACAGATTTGCATTCCTTCTCTTTCTCAGAGTATGTGTGTGTGCTAATTACATAGTTGCACAGTGCTGGTGTTGATGTCGTTAAAACAAGACTTAAAAATAATTCATTGCAAATGATTATTTATTACTTCTGAATAAAAATATAGACACTATGCTCCTCCCCAGGAACAAGTTTGATACTGTGATGAAATACTATTTATGAGTAAAGCAAGATGCTACTATGATGCTCTAGTAATGAAGGGAGAATTCTGTGGGTTCATTACTTCTTTGATAAATGCTAAACCCGATAAAGGAATTTGGAAGGTGCCTTTGAGGGATGACTAGGAGAGAGTGAAAAAGAAAGGGAAAAGGAGAGAATGGTAGAATGGTATAGATGAGAACACACACGGGCAATTCCCTCTGGGTTATATTCTGATCACACATCAGCGTTACTCTGGAGTAGCTCCTTGAAGCTAATGGTTTATAGACAAAACAAAGTTGGTCTGGAGAGAAAAGGAAATATTACAGATTTGTAAAAGTGGAAGAGGAATTTGACCTCATCTAGAGACATTAACAAAGGACAGCTGGGGGTGAAATTCTCAAAAGTCTTACATTGCAGTTTGAAAATGGGTGTAGGATGTATCTGTCTCTACACACAATTACAGCACAAGTACACATAAATACACCAGATTTAACCTACTAAGTTAAGATGTTGTTAGTAAGGTAGATGAAACAGCAAGAGCTTTCTGCAAGTTGCTCCTGGCATGGCCTGGCAGTCAGTGTGGGGTTTGCTGATGCCCCGTCTGCACTGCCAGCAATGCCGGAACTGCCTCATTTAGAGCAGCACAGAGAGATCTAAGGATTTGCAGCACAAACATTTTAGACACTTCAAGCCAGTGATACTTCAGACTTCAAGCTTTCTATCACTTCTTAAAATAAGATTTAGATTCCTGATATGAAAAGCTTTTGAATATTTTCTTCTGCAACTGATTTTGATTATAGAAATGAAGCAAGCAAGCAATTTCTGTTTCCCTGGGTTAGATGGATCTTCCCTTTGACTGCTGTGGCCAGTTGAAACAGGGACAGTCACTTTTAAGGCAGCACATTTGAATTCATTATTTGCCAAGCTATCTTTGTAGTGTAGTCTGCAGAATTATTGGTGATTTCAGGACGTTGTTTTCTACAGAAATTGGAAACACTTGGAAAAGAACTCCTAAAATACTACCAGGGACATTTTTAACTCTTTTGAAAAGTGTTTGGAAGTATCAGCTATTTGAGGAGGTGAACACTCTGCATATTAAAATTATGCCTTTTCAAAGCTCTGAAGCTGTTGCTGAAATGTTACAATAAAAAAGTCATTCCATCCAGAACACATTATCAGTTAATGCAAACACAGGATTTTTAAAAAGCTATTACATTCTTTGGTGCTCAGAGCAAGGAAACAATAAAGTGAGTACAATCTCATCAGCTCCCACTTGTGACCTCATGTGGAGCGCGGGCACTTCACAGGACTCTGCAAAGCTACCAGTAGCCCGCTGTATGGCAGTGTTTTCTGTTCAGGCACTAGTCTCTCTGGAAAACAGCATCAGCTCGGGTCTCTGGTGGGGCTGTGGCTCTAATTAGGGCACAATAGGCAGGACGAGCTCCAGAAATTTTAAGTGGGGTCAAGAAAACTAATAGAGGCATCTTAGGATGGAAGTCATGAATGCTAAAAGCCCATTTCAAAGCAGTGTTGGAATAGAATAAGCAACAGTTGAAGCACCTGAGATCAAATAAGAAATTGTTTTGCAGAAATTCTT
>Ga0065711_1027398_pt1 | contig 49967 bp, 18 predicted proteins | sample Hoacrofraction12_FD_59098 | JGI IMG/M metagenome (GOLD analysis project Ga0065711, IMG submission 59098) | Hoatzin crop microbial communities from Cojedes, Venezuela - Epithelial fraction 12 v2 (version 2) | ecosystem: Host-associated > Birds > Digestive system > Esophagus > Crop | place... | reverse complement strand
TTTTTTTTTTTTTTTTTTTTTTTTTTTGGACCTGGGTGGATGCAGAGACTTGTTGCCACTTGAGGTCCCGCTGCTCCATGAGCCTCAGGAGATGAGCATTTTTACTTGATGTATGCTGAAATACATCAGAGAGTGCTCTTTTCACTCAGCAGTAATGCTTCTATTATAAACTTTGCTACTTTTCCTCTCTCTATTTTACACACCAGTCTGGGCAGCTTTTTGATGCAGTGTGATCTCAGATGTTGTAATACGCAGTCAGCACTTTCTCATCTGTTTGCATCTAGTGTAATTATAAAGCCTTTGCAGCCTCCACCATTGCTTCTTTCCAACTTTGTTTAGTCAGGCTTATTCCTGAAACTAAATAAAGGAGAAGGAACTGAAGAATTAATACTGGCACCTGCCAGTGCTCGAGTTAATGGGCTATATGAAGGAAAGACTTGTGAAATTTCCAATTTTTTTTCTTCTGTTTTAATTACTCTGGTTATCCTATAGCACCAGTCAGCACTCAATGTGGTGTTAATTTATTTGCCACAAGGAATCCTATAAAAAGAGCTCCTTGTATGCGTAATTTCAACCCTTACATTTTTCCTAACATCTGCTACAATTAAGAAGAAAGCCTAAGCCTGGAATTTCTGTCTCTTACAGCAGCAGAGCTTCAGCGTGAGACACTTCTCCGCTGTATGCTGAGCTGGGAACTGTGAAGGCGGTAACTGACCCTTCAGTTCTTAACTGACCCGCTTTATTGCAGCTATCTGACTCCGCTCATACATGTTTCTGGCCGTCCTGGTACAACACTTGATTTGTGCTAGTTGCTGCTTTTGGCTGTTGCATAGAGAAGGATATTTAACCCCAAATCCTATACAGGATCCTGCTTAGCTGATTTGGAAGGGAGAAGTCCTGCAACACTCTTGTGCCGAGTATTCAACAGCAGCTTTGCAAGTTGCAGAGTTTTTCTTTCGTTTTTTTTTTCGTATGATTGATATTTTAAATAACATAATGATTATATGACCGATGGTAAGAGAAACTGTATTTCTGTCTTGCTGATTACCTACACTGTGTTTTTGTGTAGACTGGACAGTAATAGGGAGCAACTCGTTACTGTTCCATGCAAGTTAGTGACTCCCATCAAAATGTCCCTTGCCTATTACATTTAGGCATTCAGTTACTGCAGCTTTTTGAAAATCAAAGCAGCAGCACCGTATCTGTGAAGGCTTTCATCTGAGAATAAAATGATGCTCAGCATGTGAGGGTGAAACTTAGAAAGGTGTGCTGAGTTTTGGAAAAGTGACACTGGAAGCAAGAAATTTCTAATGAGTATTTTTGTCCAGATATTCATCAAATCGTGGCCTCATCAATTCAAAGGCCATGCAGACAGGGAAACAGCAGTCTCAAGAGGATGCTACTTACTAGCAGGAGAAAACCACCTAATTAAAGGAAGACATCAGTATAGCATGTTAAAGTGTCAAAAGGACTGTTTATCTGAATTGCCAGCAGGCCCCTGCCAACTCTTCATAAATATAAAAAAGTCTTCCCATGGTAGAGTGTTTGCCTTTCTCTTTACAGAGGCAGAAAGTATCCTTTCCAGATTCTGTGTTTCTAAACATGTAGTGTAATTGTGGTGTACTGCAATAAGAGGTTCCTTTTCCCATGTCTAAATGGTAAAATGACCTCCATATTTGGGGAAAATTTGTTCATTTTTTGGTACCACAAAAAAGACACTGCATAATTTCTGGGAAAACAATTTGCATACTTGTCGTGAGGCAGTGAATAATGGCTTTTCTTGACACTTAATTTTTAAAATGGGAATTGCATCTTGAGCTTTCTAATAGAATTTCTTTTTTGCTGAAGATTCTTATTCTCTCTTTTAGGGCTGGTTGAGTTTTTATCTTAATTTTTTGCTCTCTGCTGCTGTTTTTCTCCTCCTCCTGTTTGCAGGGATTACATTCTGACTGCTTATTTATTATTGGTTCAAAAGTAGTCCTGTTTTAGTAGCTGCAACATAGCCTCTTACGAAAGTACAGTGACAATGTAATAAGGAATTACTGTGTCAAACAGGAAACTAATTTTCTCTGTCTGTCCTGAGAATGGTTACTTAAAGTGAAGGAATTTAATTTGCAAAAAATGAATTGTTTGTGATCTAGCCCGAAATAAAGAATTTGGGGTTGCCTGTGATGCTACTTTGACACCTTTCTTTATGATTACCAAACATACACTAAATAAATAAATAAATAATCAGAGAAAGGGATGGAATTTCTTCAAGCTTTCCACAGCTAGATAAACAAAATATTTGTGATGTAATTCCCATGGCTCTATCACAGTATTTATTTGCTTGTTCTTGTAATGTTTTTTTTTCCTCTTGTTTTTGTCTAAATTAATATTGGTAGTTAAGACTTTGAAGGATCTGGCTGTCCTCTCTGAAAATATGAACAGAGGACTGCAGATAATGCTTTGCTCAGTCTGAAATCTACCTTTAAAATCTTTTTTACTATGCGTTTAAATGAATTTCATTTTTGTTTGGCAAGAGTCCAAAGTATCTTTATCTATGAGAATATTAGAATTAAAGGACATGATTGAAGGATATTAACTTTCCATACAGTTGCATCACTTGGGCAAAAGGAGGGCCCCTCATCTCTCTATGCATGCATGAATAGCACCAGTTCAGCATCTGCCATGACTATTTAAAATAATAATGAATTTAGTTTTGGGAAAGAAAAGGATTGACAACAGTAGCTCATGCCAGGATTAGAGTAGGGAAGTGCTGCAACAACATTTCTCAACCACTCTGCCAAGACACTCGAGTTTGAGCTGGTAAGAACAAAGCTGTTCAAGTCATTTAAATTATACTTTGCAAAAGGAGACTCCAAGGTCCCAGAACACGTGTTCTCAAGATGTGGGTCATAACCAGGTTTCAGTGTTTGGTGCTCACGCTTGCTTGTCTAATGGCTGACAGGGAGCGAGGTCATTATGCTTCTTTGTTTATAACAAAATCATGTCATGGCAAAGGTTGAAAGTAAGTGTCAGAGATATTAGGGCTGAAAAAGAGCTTTTGGAGTCATTTTGTACTTAGCTTTGGGTGATTACATGATAGTACTGCTAGTTTTCTACAGTAGTTCTTTGTCACATCCAACCTTGAAACCTCTGTTTGAAATGATCTCAGAATCTGCTTTGCCAACTCATTACACTATTTGTTTTTAGTAGTTTCCTTTTGATCTTTTAAGATGTTAACTTCAGTTTCTTGACTACAGGCATTTTTCTCTTGCACTTGCCTCACTTTTTATGAATACTTCCTAGGCTTTTGCGAATAATATTAAATTTTAGCAGTTTTTTCTTTTCCTCTGGTTAGCTGTTGAAACCGCTTTTAAAAAAATGGACTTTCTAAACAAATACAGCATTTCATTTCTTGACATTTTCTGGATGCTTTTCTGCACAGAGCTGGTGGGCATTTCTGGTGTAAACACTGTACACATGCACTTCACTGCAAGGTAACACGTAGATGGACCGAATTCTCCCAGCATACTGGGTGAAAGATTGGACATGCCTGGGAACAGTACTTTCTTCAACTGCAAAACAGAAATTTCACTGTCCTCTCCCTAATACAGTAGTATTTTTTAAAGTTTTGATAAAAATGGAAGATGCTCCAGTTGTAGCTTCACGCTTGCTATTGCACAAAGTTCAAAAGTACAATCATGAAGGAACACATCATTCTACATACCAGCCCTATACTGGCTTTTTTCTGCAGAAGAATCCCACTGCACAGCTGTTTATGGCCTTAGTTTAGGACTGTCTGCTTTTGGTTAGCTTGTCTTCTCTGTGCAGCCTTGATTTCTCTGAAATGTCCCATATGGACTGACTAAAGTTTTAAATCCATTTATCTAGTCTTATCAACCGCATTTGCCACATCTGCAGTAGCGTTAGCCCAGAACATTTTATGGGGATGGGTGATATCCTTGGAGTTGCCTAGTGGCCCTTGGAAAATTCCAATACTGCCCTGATGACATTCCACTGCATCTCTGAATGTGGTTGTATTTATTTTCACGTTAGTCAATGCATGTGCTTGCTCTGCCAGTTTACCCCTGTAAGTCAGGGAATATTTTCCTTGCAGGCTCCTATAGTGTATTTTGGCAGTGTTCTTCCAAAGACCATTTTCTTTTTTTATTTGATGGCTCACATACGTCAGATCCTTTCTATTTGAATAAAACTTCAGCAGCTAATTTTTAACTGATCATTATTGTCTTTCTTATCCACCTTTTTTTTTTCTTCTTCTCTCATTCATTATTAGTGCCAAAGTTCACCCGTAATATAAACCAGAGAATGTTGTTATTTCCTTTCTTCTGTGCTGGGTCTTAATCTCGGTGGCAGAAAATTAGTGGGTGGGATAACAAAGGGACTTTGCATTGCTTATGCTCAACACCAGTCATGTGTAGCAGCAGCCTGCAGCCTAAGGAGCTGTTTAAGCAGGAGTTGTAGGTCTCAGAGTTGTATAATGAATGAGTATTTCTAAAGAGTTGGACCAGGCTGGATTTCAGTAGGCTGTTTCTCTGAGTGTAGGAATCTTGATCTCCAACAAAGGATTGTTCTGAAATAGGAATATGTTTGGGAGTCTGCTGCTTCAGTCGGCTTTATGTGGAAGAACCTGAATTTCATCACAGTACCACCTGTTGTTCTTAGTAATGTTTGGCAACTCTGTATCTCGGATATTCAAATAACTATGTTTAGCTTAATTAAACAGCAGATAGATAAAGGAAATCAACGTACTAACATTGAAAATTATTGTGTAAAGTTTTTAGTATTTTATGTTTAGGAATCTAAACCAGTAAATTATGGAATATATACATTGTTCTTCCTAATAAGAAATTCCCACAACTAGTGTTACTGCATTTATTTGTTAGTGCTTATGCACTTCTCCTTACATATATAAAACAAATATTTATACATATAAATAAATATGTATTTTCATATTTGTCTGGGTAAATGTCAGTGAACAAGAACCATTTGAATCATAATAGATCAAACTAACAGAAATCAATCGTTGTCCAAATTGGAACTTATCCTAGAAACAACTGCATTCACCAAACTTCACGTGAAAGGAAATAAAGCATGAAGTAAAACAATTTCAATATAAGAAAGCTGGATGAGTGACTTGACCTTAGGGGTAACGGTGATGATGAGTGTGTCATTTGTAGGACAGCTGTGAAATCCTTTGTAGTCACCATGTCTAAGGAAAATTAAAAATTGTTCTTTGGAAAATTAAGGAAATATTCTGCTGTACCTATGTGATAATAAGCCTTTAGGAAATCACAGAAAAGCGTTCTTGTGATATAATGGCACAGGTGAAAGGAAAAGGAGAATATAATGAGAACACATCTATGGAGTTTTGGTGTGGTTTATATTGCACGCTGGGGTGACCAGCTAGGGCAGACCAAAGGTGTGAGAGCTGTCACAGAAGCTGTAATGGTGGCGTGGCTCTGAGCTGAGGAAGAGAGATCAAGAAATGATCTCTTGCTAAAGATCTCTTGCTAAAGAAAACAAGGTGAAAAAACAGAGAGAAGTCCTGGGATACTATTGTGGAAAGACAACGAGAACAGAAAAGTAGAACAAGATAGGACTCAGTAGTTCTGTCCTAAAATTTGGGAATTACATAATTGAACTACTGATGTAGAATTTATATGGATTTGGCCTCTTTCCAGCATGTGTTGGGATTTTCCCACGGAAATTTTAGAAATACCAGAATCAGTCATTTTGTAATACGTGTTTTAGCATAGATTTTTGATCTGTGTTTATCAGGAAATCCCGTTGGTTCACATCCAGATTTTCCATTAGATAGGCTGATGTCCTGATTAGTGAGAACAGCTTAATTTGATAATTATAAACACAAGTGTAGATTTTATTCTGATTTAAGAAACTATTACTTGGATTTAGTGCTTATATTCTTGTTTAGCCCATCAGCAAGCTCTGTAGCTTTAGGTGAGGTTGTTGTTTCAAATTGATTTATTTGAGCTAGTGGTACTCTTCTATAGATCCTGGCTTAATTTCAGGCTAATTTTGTTTTAACTGGAATTGATTAAGAAGCTATTTAAGATAAGCTGATATAAATGACTGTTAAGCAAAAGATGTGCAGAGAGATTTACAGTCATGGAACTAAAATAGGTTAATACACACATTTAGGTGGTCCATCTTTCTCTAGCAGTTACCTGAAATGTGATTAGCATCACCAAATCAAATTAAAAATGTACTAAGTGCTTCCACACAGGGCACAGACACGTGGTTTAATTACTTTGGATCTGCTGAAACTTCTTGCATTGGTCTGATACAGGTTGCAGATGTTCTTAGAGCTCAGCTGTGCACAGCAGTCACTGCAGCTGAGTAAGTCGTGGTGTGGAGGAAAGGTGAGGATCTGCCATGCCTGTAGCCCATGGTAAACAACGAAGGAAGCTTACAGAAGTGCTTTTTACAGTCTCATATTTACACCAGGTGAAGAACATACACAAATGCAGTTGCTATTGCTCATGATAACATCTTATGATGTGGATAGTCAGTCATGTTTGAACTCTGTTGTCTACTTCTAAAAGTAGCTCAAGCCTCCCAAAAACCCAACCAAACAAAAAAAGTAAGGATTTTGAGATGAGTTTTTGAAAGTTTTTTTTTTAAATGTTTTACAACTACTTATTATTATGTATCCATTAGGAATATATTTCAGCTGCTGCAAAGGAGTGGTCGTATTTTATTGCTGGCTATAAAAATGCAAAGGTTCGGAGTGAAGTATGAAGATATAGCTAAGAAAAATATTGATACACCGAAGTTTCTATAGCAATTGCTGAAAGAGAAAAACATAACTTATCCAGTTACATTGGTGTAATTCTACAAAATCTAGGGACTACTGTATAGAATGGATGGGGACGAGTGGTTTTCCAGTCTGGTGTCCTCCTTCTGACAGTGGTCAATCCTCGCTGCTTGTCGTCTGTTTTTCTACCTGTGAATATGTCACGATGTAAAAGTATTGCTCATCAGTTTTAAAGGCCCATCCAAGATATTCCTGGGCCTGTCTTGATGTGGAAGAGAGTGAGGAAGGACCTTACCGGAGGGCTAAGGAAGGGGGCAGGCAGGGAGCTTGAGAGAACTTTCAGTCTTTCCCCAGAGCCGAGATCAACCCCACCTACTTTTCCCATGCTGACTAGTTATTTATCATTTAAAATCTGATCATATTCTCTTTCTCTGGTGTCACCCCTGGAAGCCACCTTTTAAATTTTCCAGATGAGAGGGGTGGTTCCCCCCCCCTTCTTTTTATGTCTTCTGTTCTTTTTATCTACCCCTGAACTAAGTCTCTGCTTCAATAGCTGATAGAGTTGGACCCTGTTTTCCATATGTTGTCAAAGGACTGGCCTGTACAGTAACTTTCTCATAACTTCTTCGTTATTTCATATGCTCATTTTCCTAGTCTTGAGTATATAATTAGCGAGAGAAAGTCTATAGATAAAGCCAAGCCCCTACCAATCTGTTTTGGCTACTCAACATTCCTGCAGTCAAAATCAGGCTAGGTAGAAGCAAATGCAATTCCGATTTATTTTAATGGCAATTCAGCATTTTCAGATCGTGGCTGATTAAAAGTGCTCCTGATACCAGTGGTTGTAAATTATTCTTGTTTTGCATAACCTCCAAACATATTAATTTGCTACTGAAAACTGCTACTGCCTGCTGCTAACAATTAGATAACCAGGTTGTCACTCCAAGCTTTTCACTACTGAACTTGGCAGTGTCTAACTGGCCGCCTTCTGTCTCATTGCTGGGAGCCCATCCCCAAAGAGCTGATGTTAAATTTAGTGAACATGAAGACTGAATAATCACATGGATCCCTAACTGCTCATCCACGCCAACTCTTCTCTTGCTTAAGTTGGATCTGTTTCAAGAGCTCTTATAAAACTGAGTTATTTTAGCAATCTGGAATTCATAGAGTATTTGGCCATGAAAATATCATAGTAACTTTTTCCTGTATATTAGGAAGGATACTACTTAGATATTGCACACAGCTGCTACTTTTTACTTGGACTGTGGTATCAGTGCAAATGAGTGTTGAGGTAGTAGGCTTATTTGAAAATAATAGAAATTAAATGGGTAAAATGCTACTTTAAAATATTTAGTCTCTCCTCCTTTTGCTGTTTTATGATTATTTTCTACAGTTTTCTTTATGTCTTTAAGTATTTTCTTCCCTCTGTTTATGGTCCAGTAGAAAATTCAACTTGATGTTTGCTTACAGGCTTTGTTTTGAAATTGTTTTGGCTGTACAACACTTTTCTGGGGAGGAAATTACTTAATCAAAAGCAACCCTAGAAAGAGCCACAGGTTTCGTTTTTAAACCTTTTCTCGGAGACAGTCCTCTTGGTAAGAAAACCTGAAGTAGTCAAAGGGTGGATAAAAATGGAGAGGGAGCTCCACTGTATCCTTTCCCACGTTTCAGATGCGACAGGAAAATGGGTTGGTTTTGCTTGGTGACAGATGTTGGTAAAGCTTTCTTAAAATTGTTGAACATTCGCCATACACAATGAAACCACCACAGATAAGCATTAGTAATGTCTGAGAGTTTTGTTTTCCTTCCGCCGCCACTTTGGAAGTCTTGTTATGCTGTTGCAGAGGCTGGAATCCTGTTGCCTTAACCTTGTGAGGTGAGGACGTTGTAACCCAGGAGTTTTACAAGAAAGATGTTTTTTGTAGAACACTTTACTACTAGCTGAGCCCTAACTCCTATTCTGACTTTGTTCTGCCACAGCTGTAAAAGATGGAGAAAAGACTCTGTAAGAAGAATGAGATAAAATCCAAACCTTACTGGAGACTTTGCAGAGTGCATGGAGAGGGAGACAGGGGGGGAGGGGGGGATTTCAGTATTAAACTCAAATCTATAATTTGGTAATGTAATATTAACAACTGATATTTTCAAGAGGATAGAAAGAATTGGTAACGGCAGTTTCTGTTTAAGTCACATGTCTGTGAAACTGGCTTTCATTTCAGAGCTTTCAGGAGTGCAGACATACAAAGACCAATAGGTACAAATCGTCCTGCAAGGCCGAAGTCTAGAATTTCTGCCCCTGGCCACTAGGCAACTGGATGTTTCTTCTGGTGAATTTTAGATAATTATTTTTTCCCCCTGCAGATTCAGAGTGAAAGAATTGTAGGATGTGCAGAAAGCGCTCCATGTGTCCCTCTGTGCATTAGAAGAGCCAGCTCTGGGAAGTGCTGTTCCTTCTAGCCCACAGTGATCCATTGAGTTTAAGCTTTACTTCTGAGCTTCGGAAGTGGCCACTGGGTGAGAGTCTCATACTGAATTGATCATGGTGGTATCAGTCCCTGAGTAACATCTGAAAAGGTGAGGGTGGGTGTCAGGGAACCATTGCTACGGATGAAGCAAAGCAAAAGGAGGGTGCCACTGAGTAGGCAGGGCAGTAACATTTCCAACTGCTTGCAGGATAGCAGAGGGAATTAGTATGATTCAAGACAAATTTACAAGCATTGCATCACTCTTTTCTAAACTGGGACAGTTGGCAGCTATTAGATCAGTTGTAAGTATTACAGGTCCTAAGTTACATTATTCATCAAGAATAACAAGGCCGGTTGCTACTAGCCTATTTCAAGTGTTTGATGTACACACGTTTAACCCAGTGTTCGCTGTAACCAAGAGAAGAGGGAAAAGAACAAAACATTCCTTAATGGTGAGTCCTAATGTAGAAGCAAAATTTTCCTTGTTAGGGAAGAGTTAGAAGATAAACTCTAGTTGTATCTGAAAGTGACTGGCTTCCCGGTCAGTGCAAATCAGTGTCCCTGTTCATCGCTGGGCCCTCTGTCCCTGACCACAGCAGCTCATAATCCCTGTCCCAAGCGGCGCAGAGCAGTGGAGGAAATTGTGACGGTACGGGAGCAAGCTACCTGCCCTCATGTTGCTGGCTGTGCTTTGTTCAGATCAGGGCATTTTGTCAGTACTGAAGGCAGCCCAAAGGAGGTTCACCGCACAGTTAATTTAGAAGGGGGGGAACAAGCCAAAACAAAAGGTTGTGTGTGCCATTTTCTTGGCATCAGGCGGGGATGTGAGTGCTTAATCAGCTGCTATGGCGTGGTGTTGGATTTGCGGTGCCAGGATTATAACTGTGGAAGGCTGTCGTAGTCTTAATTCATGATGTCAGTACGGCAGACCACAGTAACATTCGTGTTAGTGGAAGATCATTTCAGATTAGATGTGCTCTAACATTTTTGACGGCACCTTCAAAATGCAGTTATATTTGCCTGTCGCAGTTGCTTGTTCTATGCTTGTAATCTGACATACAGCGCAGGCATCAGGGAGAAGAGCGGGAAGAAAGTCTGTAAAAGCTTTACTGAGTTGCATGAGCACCAAGGTTTATACTGGCCGCAGAGCATGTTTATGAATGTTTTTGTGTTTGTTGTTACAAGGTTTCTATTATGTTTCAACTAACTGGATTCATCTGAAGCACAGGGCCACTTATATAAGAGAAAAACTGCATGTGGGATGCTTACAGCTGACATACACCCTTGTGCTGTGGGTTTGGTGGTGAAATGAGAGTTTGTGATCTGCTGAACCACGGCTTCGCAGAAATGCCCAGTTTAAGTAACCTTCTCTAGTAGTCCAGAGTTGTCCCAAGCTGAGTTCTCGAGCAGGCTCTGGATGAGCCACACCAGAGTAGCAGGTTGCCTCAGGAGCTGGCTCCTGCCTGCAACGCACACAGCATCCCAGCACAGGGCTGGGAGCTCCAGTGATGGCCAGGAAGCTTATATCTGATCTACCCAGTCTGCAAAGCCTTCACCTCAGGTGTAGATACCAATCTGTCAGTCCTGGACTCCCAGAACTGCACACGGTTAGTAATGGGTGTGGGATATGTAACCACTTCCTGGGTCAGGGAGGAACCTTTTTTCTATTGTCCTCTCTGTGTCAACATGGGAGGACAGCAGGGATTCTTAGGATCTCCTTTGTCTCTGGATTTTATATCTTCTTTGTTGAAAAGAAAATCCTTTTAAGTGTACCTCAGGATCTTTTCTGCAAAACAAGGTAATGGTATTACCTTCATTTTATCAATCTCAGCATGGTTCTGATTTAAGAATCAGGGCCTGAAAGCAGAGTTTCTTGTTTGATGCCCAGTGTTGTCTGCTGCTCAATGTTCAGTTGGCAAGTTTTTCACATGTAGTATTTAGTGACAGAAAGCTCACAATGCTGTGTATGCTGGAAACCAATTGTCCCAACTGAAGTCTGATTAATAGTCAGAACATTATTTCTGTTATAACTTTATTTTCAAGAACAGACTTTCTTCACTTGATTGTTTTCACTGGAGAAATTAGCTACCCTGTTTACGTTCAACAGCATAATCCTTGATGGTGTTAGGAATATTCTATGTACCCTGTGTTAAATAATGTTGGGGCCGTCCGTCCTTTACTGTCTATTGCTATGGGTGGGACTACTCAGAGTGCGTTCAGAAATGTGCTTCACAGAGGGGTATGCTGTGGTCAGTGAGGCTGTGTGCCTTTGCAGCCTCTACCTGCTTTGTCTTGAATCTCTGGACACTCCAGGCTTTGTAAGGAAATTTATGAGAATCAGGACAGGGAGAGAGTTTCTTGCTGTATGGCATACAGAAAAAAGAATAGAGGGATTAGGTATATTTTTCTTATAGCTTTGCCAAAAGCAATCTGAGAAGAATGTTCTTCAGTTATCTGAACTGATTTGTTTAACTTGATTTTTCAGTTAGCAATAAAACAAACTAATATTTTGTGTCCAGTCTCTTGGACACAATAAACATGATATTGTTTGGGTTTAGGTGCTATTTTGTACTATTTGACTGCAAGTTTAGAGAGTGTAGAGTGCTTCCTTCTAGATGTTTTTTTGTTCTTTAAAATAATGTAAGTAAATACAAGTACTGAGTATGTGACTTAGCCATGAAAGAAAACCGTTTTCATTGTCTTGAGATTTGCTGTACTCTCTATGGCTGTAATTTGTTTTAATTTTTGCACATAATAGAAGATTTAAAAGGTTTTATTAAATGATAAAATATAGGCCTTTCACTACAGCTGCAACCAGATCAAAATATGTCTGTGCTTGAATATACTCGATATTCTTCAGAGGACTGATTAAACTACTATTCTATTAATATGCAACAATTTCCTGTGTTTTATACATCAGCGTGATGGTATAGCGCTTATAATCTAGACAGCAATGGACTGCCCTGACCCAGTAAGATTCAATTTTGGTTCAATATCCTGCCACATAATTTACTTCATTATCCAATGTGCCATAAGGTTTTATGACCTAATTTGGTCAGAAAAAATAAAATAGGTCTTTTAGAAACAGAAATCTAAGCAGAGTTTTGCTAAGCAAAGTAACCAGTCGTAACTTGATGCCCCTGTTTTCAAGATGAAGCAGAAAAGTTACTTCAGCTCAACTGAGGAGTGTGTGGCTGAGAACTCTTAGTCAACTCCAAAGGATTCAGGGGGGAGTAGGTGGGAGTATTCCTAGTGGTGGAAAAAATACCACCACACTGCTTCTTCTCAGTCAATTAGTACAGGCAGATGCAGAATTTCGTATCTTGTGGTGAATTTGCCTAAATACTTTCAGCTTTTGAGGGGTTTGTATGTCCTTTCAACCTCCTTGGTTTCTGTTTTGGAATTGTTAAAGCAAGAACTGAAAAAAGTAGAATAGAAACAATAGTGTAGTTAAATCCTTTGTGTTTACAGTATTCTTCCTAGAGTCAGAAAATGGTATGATGTCTATACAGCAAAGGTTTTGTATAAAACAATTCCAAGTCATGAAATGTATTTTAATGCTGTTCTTCAGTTCTTTTCCCCATAAAATGCAGTGGTGTTCACTTGCTGCTCATGTTGAGCTTCAGTGGAATTGAACATGTGACATTTTATACTAGCACGCAATATCATTTGTTAGAGAAAATATATATGGAATGCAATACTGGAAACTTAGTTTCCTCTCCCTTCTGATGAATTTTCTGCATTGCAAAGTGAATGCTGTTGGAGAACATTTGAGTTCTTGTCGCTGTTACTGTTTGTAAAGTTTCCCTATTACAAGGAGAGATTTAATTCTGTAGCAAATACCCTGTAAAATGCCATACATCAGATTCTTTGTTTTCTAAACAGCTGAGATTCTACCCCCCTTGAATTCACACAGGTCTCAGGCTAGTGAATGAAAGTGCTGAACTGTGGGGTTCTTTTTTTAATTTGCATTTAATTGGGTTTTTGTTCAGGGGATAATTGCTTACTCTGCAAAGCTAGACATTTTTAATACATGCACAGAAAATGCATGTTAAGTGATTAAGAGTTCTCTTTCAAAAAGGCAAAGTACCAAGAAGTCCAGATAAAAGCTAAAGCATACAACATATAAATACTGCACTTGAGTGGTTAGATAGTTTTGCAAAGGCCTTGGGCTTTTCCTTTCAGCTGCGAGAAGGTGATTGTCAGCGCACAGATGTCCCCAGAGGCCATAGCTGTTTAATTTTCAGGCTTTCCACTGGAAGGATGAAAAATACAGTCAGTGAAAAAGGCACATGAAGAAGGGAGGTTGTTATGACGATGATGAAGCTATAATGTTTTGGTATTCTGGTTAAAGCCTTCCCTTAGTAATCACTGAAACCTCTCTTTGTGCATATTCCACATCCTATTAAACATGGTAAAATACAGACGATAATACCTGTTTATTTGTGGTTATATGTTTAATGGATTTCCAGTAATTATCCTTTTTTTTCCATTACCAAGGCTTTTTGAATCTTTGTTCTTATGGAAATATCTAACAATTTTAGCAACACTGACTGCACTGAGATATATGAAGCCTGGTAACCATGAGTTCAGTCTACATTAGCAAGTAATGTGGCCAAGTAGGAGCAGACCAGTAGCGGTAAGCAGTTGGTGTGAAGGACCCTGTGCCAATACCATAACCATTTCAGCACATTTTACTCCAGAATCCCTCTCCTCAGGTCCAGTGGACTCCCTGTAGCAGGGAGTACATCATCCAGTGTGTACCTGGTTGTGTGCCCTGGAGACACTTTGCATTCTGAATCAGATCATGGCAAGAGCGGAGAACTGGGATTTTGCTTTAAAAGTGCTCTCCAGATCTGATCTAAAACACTTATGAAGATGCACCCATTAAGTGGCATTAACAGCATCACTAGCAAAGCAACAGCTGTTTCTTGTACACTGTTATAAATTACTACCATGTTCTGATACACTAAATGACATCCCAGACTTATGTCAGCAAGTGACAGGAGCGGCTTAAACCGTAGGAATTTTTTCATACCAGTTTAAGCGCCTGCTATTGCAGCACAATTTCGCTTCTTCAGAGCTTCCCTTTCCCAGCACCACCTCTCAGTGAGTTCAGGCAGCAATATGTCAAGGGGTGGCAGTGAAACTAACAGTAAGGGATTCAGCAGCCCTCGTCGAACAAGGCATAGACGCATGATTTTAGCTTTTTGTCTTCGGTTAATCTGAGTGCTTAAAAATGCCAACATTTTCTTTTATTTTTCTGTAAGGGAGGACAGTATAGCATCTCCAGCATTTGCTTCCTAAACCTTAAGGCTCGTATGCATTCTAGCCATGTCTTGGCTCCGGTAGCTGAACTCAGAAATATCTTAATATGGGGGAAACAGTGCACTATCTTTTGGATACCTCTGCAAAGTAGAGATATACTGAAAGAACTAACTTGGAGGTCTGAGAAAGTGAGAGTTCATGAAAAATGAATGTATAGATATTCTAGCCACTGGCCATTAATTGAGCTTTTTTTTTTTTTTTACCAGCAGCTGGAATATTTCAGTGTTATAAAATTGATTGTCTTTTTTATGTGAGAGGGCTGCTTGTGACAGGTACCGGATTAACAGCTCCAGAAACCAGTCTTCTCTTTTTATCAACAAAACAGGTTCAGCGAGGGCATAAGGAACATAAGTTTTCCACACACGGCTCAATAAATATGCCTCCACCCTGACCCAAACGAATATCTCTTAAGGGGAAAGGCATTTGTTAAATTTCTTTTCCAATTAATTTGACAGCTCTGCTGAGACTACGAACAAAAGTACTAATTTATGCTAATTGCAGTAGTGGACCTATGTCATTGGGGAGCTGGGCTGAGCTCTTCGTAACATCACACAACTCAATAGGCATCATTTTGATTAGGAGTTGTCACTGGAATAAAGAACATTGGGTTTGGAGGCTGTTCCGTGTTAATTTTTTCACCTGCAAAATGGGGACAGCAACACTCTCCTGTATGAGGTAACAAGGGTGGAAAATTGCAAAAGAGCGTTCAGCCTCAGTAAATGCACAATCATCTTCCCTCCCTTCTGGAGAGAAAATATAGCCTTTTTGTACATCTGAATTAATGGTTTTGGCTTGGGATACGTGCATTGACACAGACAACTGGGAGAGTTAAGCCTGGTCAATAGACTGCTAGAAATAAAAAGCAAAGTAAATCCCCAAATGTGTTAGAAACAGAGGGTAAAAAATATATAAATATAAAATATTTATATATTTATTTATATAACAAACATTCATATATGTATAAATAAATATTTATATATTTTTAATATATTTATATATATAAAACAGTCAATTTCATCAGAAGCGTTACAAGAAGAATAAGAGCATTTTCCACCTGAAAAATGACACTGGAGAACTAGAGATGAGTATAATCAAAGGCATAGAAGATATTCCTATAAAAGCAGATTGAAAAGTTTGTGATTGTTCATCACAGAAAAGATAAGTTCATGATAGGTCTTTGTAAGGTAAGGAGTGGCTTAGAGAGGGTACATCAGGAGCAGCTGTTCTCCCTGTCTCATAATAAAAGCCAAGGACACATTGATTTGGCTAAAAGGCTACCAAATCTGAAGGTAAACTGAAGGAAGGATGTGTTTTTTCAGTTCACATTGACTATGTAGATGAGAGTATGGAAATTCATTGAGACCAGTAAACAGCAAAGAAACATTGGATGTTCTACATGAAGGACAGTACAATGGAGGATTATCATAATTAATCTTTGTTCAAAAATAAATTAGCAGATGTATTGAACCTTGGGTTCCAGGTCTTTGAAATAGTGTCTAGGTTGTGGGGATGAGGGTGAAATAATGATGGATGGCAAATGATCATCCTCTACTGGCCTTTCTATTACACTTCCGTGTGGTGCTACCGTTAGATGCAAGGTAGGCACCAGGGTAAGTGCTAGGTCTCGATATAATTTGCATGACAGTTCATTTGTTCTTCTTTATTTATATTGCCTTTTATATAGTTAACCTGTTAATCTGTCCTGGTTCAGGCACAGGGAAGTTATAAAAACATCTGCAAGTTACAAAAGTTGTTTTTCATTTATTAGTTAAATCCAGCCCGGGGGGATTACCAGGCACTATCTTGATTTTTCCATCGAGCTGCGAAGGAAGCATCTTCCCAAGAGCTCGTGCCCTGTGGGACAGGGGTTGCTGTGTCTACCAGGTCTGTTCGGTTTGCTTTTGGGGCTGGGGGGTGGATTGGTTGTTCTTGTTTGTGGTTTCAGTTTTTTAAAAGTTCTGACGTAGAGAGCAGGAGGTTGAGGAAAGACTAAATCAGACCGGTACCACAGTTTGTGGCACACTCAGCCTGATGTTAGAAAACATTTATTGATTGAAGCTGTTGGGGTCCTACGTCTCGTCTGCCTTTGCGGAGTCCGTAGTGTTATTTTAGTTCAAAGAAAAAGTGTCTCTTTACTTTTTATCCTTGCCAAATGGTCATTTAAAACTTCAAGATTCCTTGTGTGTGTGTTTGTACAACCTTTTTTTTTTCCTGTTCAAATTGATGCTGATGAGTTTTTTCCTGGTATTTATTTAGTTCAAATTTTTTTCTTTTTTTACAGTGCTTCTTGAATTAGGAAGTTTTCATCTCTGTATGGATTAATTTAAAAAAAAAAAAAAAAACCAGAACATGATATGTCTTTGTTTGACAAAATGATACATTTATTTATCTCAGTGTGTCCAGGTTTTTCTTCAGGAAAACACCTTGTTTAGGGAAAGTGAAAGACAGTGCTTGTAAACATGGGCATATTAAATTCACTGTTTCAATACTTTCTTCAGTGATTCACTAAGTATGGGTAGAATTAAGGTAGAACTTTGTTTATTTTGCTTTAATTCTGAATCAAGGCTGTGGTTCTCAATGTTCTCATATTAATGAAAGATTTCTTTTCTCCAGAACTGCCTGCAAAGAAGCTGAAAAGCCTTATGCATATTGAAACAAGATATCTGTGTAGCCACAAGCGAGAACATCTTTGCTGTAATTCTGGGTTGTAGACCTACTGTCTTTGACATTGCACTTTCAACAATATTGCTGGTAGCAATCGCGGCTGTAATGCACTTCATTGAAAGAGACACTGAAGCCTGCAAGGCATAACGTGGAGCTATTACAGACTGCAGTTGAAAGGTGCAGTGTTATTCCCTCAGGATAAAGCTATCTCTTATGTACATATAATTAATTTGTCTGCCAGTAACAGTTATTAAACAAAGAACAGGAATTGTTTCTGCTGAATGACTTGACCTGGGAGTAAAGCCAATTTAAGAAGCATCTGATTAAAATCTTTTAAGGTCACAGATCACTATAAAATATGAAGTGGGAAGGAAAAAGCAGAAATTTACTCACGAGTAAGATTGAATACTACTGAATGTTTTTTGTGCTAGCAGCAGCTTTCAGGTGTAAAAAATGAAAAGAGCTCATTCCGAAGAGCATTTTTCTAGAGGCATTTCAGTGTCACGTTGCACTGGATCCTGGCCCCTCGCATATCACGCAGTCTGTCCTGCTGGCACAAGGGCTGGAGGGGTAGCAAAGAGCTGGGGGGAAGAGAGAGCATTTCTTGAGCCCTCAGATTATTGGCCTCTTACTGTTGGAGGAGGCCTAGTGATGGGAAAGAGATTGCACCAGTTTTGTTAATGGTTGGTTTCTTCTAGGAGTGGACAGCTGCAGTAGTTCTCCACATCTGTCAGCGGCTTTGGCTGTGATTACTGTATTTTCCAGTCTGGAGATGCAAAAGTACACATGATGCATGTCTCCTTTTGCAGTACTTTCCCCTCAAAGATAAGTTACAGTACTAAGCAGTTTCATTTTTCCAGAGCTGTTGCACAGCTGATAATGAAAGAAGTTGTGGGAATTCACTTCAGTATTTAAAATGCAACTTTTAATTGCATGCCTGCATTTTCAGAGTGATAAGTATGTCTCGTGCACAAGAAAATACAGTATGACAATTTGCTAGCAAAAGTGGCTGGGTTCTGCTGCTGGTCCCAGCACTACCTGTTTTGTAGTTATTTCAGCTATGATGTAGAGCGTGCTGAAGGCTACAGCGAAGACAATGTACTGCTTACCTTGGTGGTAGCGGGGTCTGTCCCCGCCAGAGCTTTTAGCCCTCGCTGAAGTCTTTCTCAATCTTACTTCCCCCCTCCCCTGCGCACAGACAGTGTACGGGCCAGCGCTATAGCCCAGCAAAGAGAAAGCATGCTCTGCCTGTGCAGCAGGAGCCTGTAATGGGGGTCCCAGCCTGCTGCCAAGCATTAGGGCTGCCCCAGCCTCCTCCTCCTCTTCCTCCTCCTCAGCAGGTACAGGAAGCTGTAAAATGTAGCAGGCACATTCAGCCCTGCACCTCTGTTTCTACTGTGAGCGGTAGTACTTAGCTTTGAGACCTATTCCCTTACTGTTTATTCGGATCTGGTGACACAAAGCATGCCTTAAGTTCAATGGAAATAAGAATTGAAAATACACTGTAATTTTTTGAAGCCTATTTGGGCTAGGTGGGTATACAAGATGGTGCCCAGAGGCCCAGGAGAGAAAGAGAGGGTGTGTATGTATGTAATGTCATAGATTATGTGGCTTTTTATATACTCATGGACAATGAGAGCTGCTGCTGATTGTTTCCCTGCTCTGAGGATTTTTGCAGGAAACCTGCATTATAAAGCATTGCTTCCTGCTGAGCAGGTGCCGTAGCGAACAAGGGAGGGAAAAATCAGACATTTTCAGTGTTGTGAATGACATATTATACAAACTGAGGACGGGATGACTCAGGGCAGAATTCTACCTTCATTTCCTACGCTTCGTGTATCTGAGCCAGAACTGTACTGTATCTATGTAGTGTTATTTTTAATATAACAAGAGTAACACATATGGCTGGATAGAATTGGTGATGGAAGTGTTCAATGAACAGTTTTGAAATCTTCATTTAAAGTTAATCACAATTTCCACCTTTTTGTTGTTTATCAAAGATATAAACAAGTGCAAGAGAAAAAAAATCAGTCATCCAAGGAAAAGAAAATGGTTTTGAGAGTTTTATAAGGTTAATCTGTACTGCTTGTTATGCCATCCGTTTTCACAAGTTGACAGCTGTGTTACATCTCATTTTGCACGTGCGCAAGTATGTACGGGTGGGTGAGCGTGCAGTGCTGTTACTGGTGATAAGCACAGTGCTGTTGGCATCTCCAGAGCGTGACCATAATATGCGTAGTGAGAAAAAGGAGCCGTGTAAATGCTTTTAAAACTGACTTGAGAGCATAGCAAAGACACAAGGCTCTACACGGGCATCGAGGTGAGCCCAGCTCGCTCCCCAGCGCACCTGCACAGCCACGGTTGTCCTGTGGCTTCAGGTCCAGCATAGGGACCTCCGCCGCCGCCCTTGGGTGTGCCTTTTCCACAGGTGACAGCGGGAGTGGTTTGCAAAGTCCCCCTAACACGGACCACGCGCGTGGGGGATGCTTTCCGCTCCTCTCTGTCGGGGACAGGAGGCTTGTCCCAGCGTTGCTGTCATCCGTCCCGCTAACGCGCGTGGTGGGGAACTGTTAAGGTATCTGTGAACTGTACAGGTTTATGATTGAATTCCCTCATTTTCTAAATGCTGTCGTTTAATGCCACAGTGGCATTCCGCTCCCAGGCTGTTTTACTGAAGAGCAGAGGAGCAAAGGAAGCACACACTCGATCGCTTGGTGGGTGCTGCCCGTCGCACGCCTGGTTTCATGGCTGTGTGTATCCGCTTCCAGCACGTTGTGATGCCGGAGCCTTGCCTGGCAGCATCGCGCCTCTGCACAGAGCACGGAAAGCAGAATTCCCGTAGGACCGGGGAGTGTGGCTCATTTTACAAATTAAAAGTTGTTTTTACCTTGTGCCCGGACACAGGTCCTGTCAGGCCTGGAGTACCCGGGCGGGGAAGTCGTCTGCTCGGGCAGCGCGGGCTCAGGTCGTTAGTTGGTATTTACGGCTGGGAACTGGTGATATTGCTGTGTGTATAGGGGGCTGCAGGGTCTGAATATTAAAATGCTCTTATTACTAGCAGCTTTGTATTTTAATTCAAAATTAATTCAAATTGAAATCATTTAACCCTTAATTAGGACCATGTTTTCATCTCAAACAGATTGATCAAACAGACAAAACTCACTTTGCTGTTGAAAAGACAGTCACATTTCTTTAAGCAGTAGCTACAGTAGATTGCTACATGCATTCGTTTTTCTTTCACTGAAATAATTTTCCCTGTTTTCTGTCTCTGAGACAAACTCATCAGTTATAGCTTAAGGAAATTCATTTTCATACAGTAACAAGGACAACTGCAGACCTGAAACCTCCTACCAGTAGGTGACTTCAATAACGTCAGTGTGGCTTGCACTCAAATAAAAGAGATTGAAATAAGACTGCATGTAGTTTTAAAATAATATTTCAGGTTGGAGTTATCACAGGAGTGAACCGGGTCATCGGGTATTGGGCATCTGATTTCAGGAGACCTTCTTAAAAAGCAGATCCAAACAACCTCGCTGTACAGTTTGTATCATGTATTGAGAAACTCTCAAGGTTTCCCTTACTTTAAGTTTGCTGAGAGGTTTTTTTCTTCCCAGCCCACTGCATCTACTGCCTCTCCCATTGTTCCCCCTTGTGAGGGAAAGGAAAATTTCTTAGCTTTTGGAGGAAAATGTTCAGAAGAAGCAAGTGCTGTTCACAGCTCGTTCCAAAGCTGAAAATACGGATTCTATGAAGTCTTCTTGTGCTACTCCTTTTTTTTTTTTTCAACTCAACTGAAACCAAAGCCATGGTGTTCACCTCAAAAAACCAAACTTTCATCCATCAGTTCATGTAATCCAACTTTTCTGACATAAAAAACCCTAATGCCTTTTGAAGTAGAGGCTTCATTTTTTCCCTTATCAAAATTAAAAAATAACTAGGAAAAGAATAATAGTAGTCAGTACATTGGCACCCTGCTTTCCAAGTTTCAATTTCAAGTATAATTGCGGGGTTTTTTTTTTTTCTCCTTTGGGCTGCAGTTGTGAGTAATTAATTGATCCAACAAAGACAGACAGAAAGCATGAGACAGCCTGAGGGGAAGACACGAGACTGGGCTGCCCTTTCTAGGGCATACTGGGGTGACAGGGATCTGACCGGCTCATCTCCCTGTCCCGACTGCTCGCTCTGTACCGCAATAGTGAGAGCACGAAATGATGAAATCCCTCCCCCTCTGGAAAAGAAAAAGCCTGGTCTCGTTTCACCAGGGTGCTTCCTGCGTGCTCCTCTTTCTGCTTCCTTTTTGCCTTGGCCCCACACCACCACCACCTTTTCCTAAATGAGGTCTACAAGTTTCCACCTGAGCGATGAAAGAGACATTTACTAATGGAGCAGTTTGATTCCTTCCTTTCTATCCCCCACCTCACAAAATCTGTCCACTTCTTATGCAAGCTTGTTTACTTATCTTAAATTAATTGCTGTATTAAAATGGTGGCTGTAGGTGCTTTGAAGGTGTCACAAATAAGCAGTCTTACTGTAGCTCTGTCCTGTAAATCAATGTTCATGTGTTACGATGCTATGAATTAATTATGCGTAATAAGCAGTGGAAATTGTGTCTTGGAGGAAGACCAGCCACATGACAAAGGTTCAGTTTTAGGTTATTAGTCTTTTTCCAATCTTTACATTAAACTAGTATATAGAATTATTCAAAAAATGAAAAATTATACTGTATGTATTCTTAAACACATCTTGGTCTCGTGTATACCTGCCCATCAATATAAAAATTTCCTTTCAAGCTGAGTCTACATGATTCAGCAAAAACATTTGAGTTTAATACCTGGCAGTGAGCTTCCATGGGAAGTTTTGGTGACAGCACTGTGTAAACATCTGGACAGATGTAGTGTGATGTTTGTTTCATGATGTGTTTGTTTAGTTACTAGTGCTGGTAAGAGCTGGATTGGCATCCATTCTTTTCTGCCTGGCTCATTGTCTGAGGGCCAGGAGTGGCCATGCTGAGCCCAGAGACAGTAAAATCGTTTGAGGTTCGTCTGTCAGCCGGAGGGAGACCGACGAGGCTCACTGTAGGGGCGGCGCGTGTAGCATGGGGCAGTATTTGGGAGGGAAAGAGATTTGAGTCTTAGAAGGCTGCAACAATAGGAACGACAAAACCAAAAAGGCCAACTCTTGTTTTCTGCTGCACTTTGTCCTAGAGGAGCGTTTAAGAGAGGCTGAGCTTTCCTTCGTTTCCTCGGGTTTGTTTTTTCGCCAAACACCCTTGCAGCCTTCGAGGAGATGGGAGCCCAAGAAGTGCCGGCTGACGGAGGACAGGCTGTGCCAGACCGGACGAGTTGGCACTAGGCTCTGTGAACTTCGCTGCGGGGTCGTTTTTAGTGTTTTTCTGCATGCAGGGATTGCCTCTTGGGCCCCCGCCGCAGGGGCTCGAACTCCAGATCGTCTCCTCAGGGCTTGCAGGAGGGAGGTGGGCGCGGGAGGTGTCCCTGCCCACTGCCTGGCCAGCGTGGAAGCCGCGTCGCAGGGGCTGCCGAGGGTGGGGGAGCGGCTGAGATTGGCGCTATCTTGGGAAGTGTTTCGTGCTTCTCGCGCCGTGTTCGGTGCAGCCTGAGCAGGGTTTCAGAATAGCACCTACTACTGTACAGGCGTTTGTTTTCTCCCTGCTTGCCAGTGCGTTTCACTCAGGTTTTTGGCAGCAGGAATTAATCTACAGACTTACCCAATCCAGAAGTTCAGTTAGGATTTGGTTGCAGACAATAACAACGTGGAAGCTGAACACCCAGTTTAGTACTGCAGCTTCCGTCTCTCCTCCATCACTTACAAAGATGCTGGGATTTTTATTCTGACCCTTTTTCCGCCTTAGGCTGCCCATCCAAACACTTTTCTATTTGGACAGTGTGTGAGTGAATACAAACATATCTTGGATTTTATACTACATTTGTGAATCCATTCATCTCCATAGGCAAATCTAACAAGCATGTCCCTGTTTAGGCTTATGCTAAGACTGGTGAACCCGTTCTTTTGACTTCAAATTAGCATTTTAATCAGTGACAGGTCCTGGGCAATTTTATCTAAGCTTGACTGTCTGGGCTCCAGGCACAAAAATAAATTGTGTTTTTCTTTGTATCGCTCGTTTTTTTACATAATACTTGCAATGAGAATGTATTGGGGTTTTCCTAGTGTGTTTGTGTGTTAGGCAGTGTTTGCTGTGGAACTAGAGCATAACAAAAGCAGAACGCATTTTAAGATGTGCTCCCTTTTGTTACGTTGTCTGTCTGTGTATGGTGGTTGTAGGTAAGAGTACAGAGCTACAGGTGACCGGTGTCAGCCAGAATGGTCTTACTTGGTAAATTCCATTTGGAGAACGGTGCGTGTCTTGGCAAGAAGCATCAGCTGAACAGTAGAGTCTGCTGATTCTTATGTGGTTTTGGTCTCTTTTTTTTTTTATTATTTTCAGATGGTGGTATTATCTTGGCGGAAAGAAGTCAACAAACAAAGAAGTGTTATTTCACTACATGGGTTTTTCATAAAAAGTTGTTGGCTAAATTGTTCATTTCTGTAACTTCAAAGTCTGTTTTCTTCTGATGTGAACATGGCCCTGAATCAGTCTAAAATGCAACAGGAGCCACAACAGAGGGAGTGTGCCAATGTTACTGAAACACCACTGCCCAGAGTTTGTCAGAAGCAGCTTTTACGGGTGCAAGCACCATCCCTGGAGGACTAGGTTAATGCAAAAAACATCCTCCTTATAAAGACCATGCAAGTTCCTGATACTCGCCCAGTATCAGAAGGAGCTGACTGAGCCTGATGCATGGTCCTTCAGAACTGGAAAAGCTCTTTCAATGTTCAGGTTATTTTCGTGGTTTTGGCTTGCTTAGTCATGCTGAAGTGAACAGACATAGGTTGCAATTAGTGTGCCCTTGTAGGCAAACCTTGGCAGCAGAGAGAGGATAAAGTTAGCTGCTCATGGAGGACAGGACCAATGTTTTGGCAGACTAACCAGAAGAGAAGAAAAAGAAGTGAAGTTCTCAAAATGCAGCACAGAAAATGTTTGTTCTTGGTGTTGCAATACACTGATTTGTTTTTCAGGCAAAATTAAATGCAAATCCAAGTTGATGAGTGAAGAGCACCGTTCTACCAAGAGAGTTTATTTCCATCAGTTTTCTCATTATGAGAAGAATCTGTACTCTTAGACCATAAACATCTGCAAAATGTGATCTACATATGGATAGGCCCCAGGGCAGTAACAAAAACGTATGTTAAAATCGACATGTCCATGGCATTTAAAACTATACTTCTGTTATTCTGCAGCTTGTCAACCTGGGTTCTACAAAGCCTCTGCTGGCAACGTGAAGTGTGCCAAATGCCCACCTCACAGCTCTACCTATGAGGATGCGTCTCTGAACTGCAGGTGTGAAAAGAATTACTTTCGCTCTGAGAAAGACCCTCCATCCATGGCTTGCACCAGTGAGTAGCAATCATAATGCTCGGGGCTGTCATTCTTGCTCCTTCATCTGTATCTCAGCAGCTTGCTTCCTTCCTCTCACATCCCATTGCACTCAGCCATCTACTGCCCCCCATGTCTTCTTACATGTTGTTCAGACTACCAAAAATTGGTGGGTTGGGTTTATGTCTTTCTATTTTCATTTTCTTCTTCTTGTTCTCTGTCAGACTCGAGGAGGAGAGCTAGGATTTTTAAATTGCTACCAATATTTTCAGCCCTCAATCCTGAACTGCATCCTGAGGGTACTGTCTGTCTATAAGAAGACATGGTCCTGGATAGTCTAGGTCTGTAGTCTAGTGAAATGTTTCAGGAGTCTCTACAGCAAATAACTCAAAAAGTTTGGCTATTTATGGCTTTTGGGTTTGTATTTTGGTGCCCTTGTTACTCCCATCTTAGAGCACTACAGAAAATCTCATCCCTCTGCATTCACATTCCCTTTTGCAGGACCTCCATCTGCTCCAAGAAATGTTATCTCTAACATCAATGAGACGTCTGTTTTCCTGGACTGGAGCTGGCCTCTTGACACTGGAGGTCGGAAAGATGTCACTTTCAACATCGTATGCAAAAAATGTGGAGGAAACATCAAGATGTGTGAGCCATGTAGCGACAGTGTGCGATTCTTACCCCGTCAGACTGGACTCACCAACACCACGGTGACAGTAGTAGACCTTTTGGCACATACCAATTACACTTTTGAGATTGATGCAGTCAACGGGGTATCTGACTTGAGTACACTTTCCAGACAATTTGCTGCTGTCAACATCACGACTAATCAGGCTGGTGAGTCTCTTTCTGATTACCCTTTCTTTGTTCAAAACCACTGAGTTGTATGTACCTTTGTTTCCTTTCCCTGTTTTACTGGAGTTACTCTGACCACTCGTGTGCTGGGGTGACTAATTGACTTGAATATGCTAGTAAAAGCAAAAGCAGAAACAAACCCAGTGTGTGTTGCTGTCAAAGGACCTGGCAGCATGGCTGTTATGATTAACTCCCAGTCCCCACTTAATAGTCTCTAATAGCAGGCTCATATGATTCCTTAGCCAGAATGTGTTTTATTAATAAATCCAGATTTTAATAAAACACTCATTTCAATGATCTCCAACGTAAATTACTGTAGTAATCTTAGTGATTAATTTTGATTAAATAGAAGTGAAAGAATGCTTTGATGTTAGACACATAAAAAGCTAACATTAAATTAGAGGTTTAAAACACTGCTTTTTTTTTTTTTTTTCCCCTGTACAAGTTGTCTCACCAACTCTGAATTATTGCCAACATGATGGGGGTGCGGAGCTGAATGCTGAATTAGGTCCTGGTGTCATAGCTGATAGTGTGCAAAGCGACAGCTCTCCTTCTGTGGAGACTTATTAAAGTCATCGAGGCCCTGCATGAGCACAGCAGTATGCCCGCCCTGACTGTCGGATCGGAGCTTTTGCCACTGCTGTGCTATTCTACCATTTGCTTTTCATTTGACAAGGTTTCATTTATCTGAAAGATGTGGAGAATCTAGACTGTTCTCCAGCATTTGTTTAGGTACCATTTGTTTAGGAGTAATGTTTGCCAGTGAAGAGAAAGACCAAATCCTGAAATTTCTGTAGTTCTGCTTCGTGCCATTCACCATCGGGAAGCTTTGCACTGAAAGCATGAGTGTGTGCAGTAAGTCTGCTCCCACCTCCTCCCATCCCACACCCCATCCCCGAAATACCTACGTTTCTGTCTCCCTCAAAGCACAAACCACGTTAACATCATTCTAAGTAGACGTTCTCCTAGCGAGCTGTTACTGCAGTGTTTTCCACATTGAGGATGTATCTCTTCTCCTCAGATTGCAGATCAGCTTTGGTGGGAGGCATAAAAATGTGACAACAGACTGTTTTCTGACAGCAGTCAGTACATTTCCAAATGCTCTGGAGGACTACCTAACTATGCAGTAGGCGGATAGAGGTGAATCTACCCAACTGAAACATCTTCTGACGATCTCTTTCTCATCTAGTCATTGACTTCAGCTCTGAAACATACATTTCATGTCCATTCCAAGCAATTTGCTACTGTTACAGTTACATTTTTTGGAGACTTGTGTCAGCGAATTGAGCAGCCTTTTTTTAGTTGCTCTCTTTTCTTCTGTGTTTTATATCAGACACATTGTTTTTTCAGCCTGTTCATCACCATTGCAGTTAGAAATCACCCGAAGACACTCCATAGAAGGAACTCTCTAGGGTCAGTGAAAGGTGTTTCTCTGCTGAGAAAGCGTTGCAGTGTGCTTCCCCGGGGACCAGAGCTGACTGCCTTTGCACCGCAGTGCAAGGTGGATTTTGATTTTGTTTCAGAACTCAGAGTTCCTGTGACATGGCAGAGTCAATGCATTTCTGGCAATAACAAATTCGTTCAATGAAACCCGCAGGCTGCTTAAGCAATTTGTTTGTCTGTTTCTTTTCTACTTTTATGCATTTTTGCATAAAAGTACATTTAGGTGGTGTGGGTTACTGCAGGCTTAACTGAGTTATCTTCTGATCATGTCGATTGGTTTACTGTGTTAGAATTCCCCTAGACATTCTGCAAGTTGCTAAAATTAGATCTTAAATATGTATGTAAGTCATCTTTTAAAGAAGAATTACAACAATTCAATTCATCTTGCATTCCCTTCCTGGTTAGACCACAAAAGGGACACACCAGAAGCGTATTTTTAGCTGATGTCGTACTTAAACACCTGGATGGGGAGTGGGGGGAGAAAGTCTGAAGATCTTGTATTACATTATAATTAAGGGTTTAATTGGCAGGTGTTTCAGAAAAGAATTAAAGCACAGTTGAGCTGGATCTGGAAGAGACCGAAGGACTCCAAGAGCCAGTCATGACTCTAGGGCTATTATTTGTGCTGTCTGACTTTAGGTACATTGCTTGAAGGACAGAGGTATCCACCAGTTGGATAAAGCTTTGGTTAAATGACTGAGCTCTGCTGGACTCCAGGAGGCAGGAGAAGTGCATGGCTTTGGGGTTGTTCTGTGGATGGGGTGTCACATGGGGTGATACGGTTCGGTACAGCCGGACGGGTGGTGGGGACAGAGCCCCTGGCAAGTCTGCGAAAGGAACGAGGTGAGTCAGTAGGCTGCGAGTTCTGGAGAGAGGACTGAAGTACAGATGGTCCCTACGACGCGGATCTCCTCAGTCTCTCCTGGATTCAGGCTATTTCACTTCCACCAACCTTGATTTGAGAGCCCTTTACCCTTGCAATTGGTATGATGAAGTGGCAGTTTTAAGACTGGGTTTTCAGTATTCATATGCTTTTTTCAAGCACTGTCAGGGCCCATCCCAGCTTAGTCAAAGCTGTTCTGCAGAATGTTCTTCATCTGCCCAAAGTGCTGGTTTTTCGAGCTTATGGGTTTCCAGGAGCCTAAGACAGAACTGCAGAAAGTTTTATATTTTCTAATGACAAAAATGTGATTTTTGTGGCAGTTCTCTAGGTGGTAAAAATGAGACACTGTACATCTTCAGATGAACAAAGTTCAAGACAGGCATCAGTTGGCATTATGTTTGCTGGGTCTCTGAGCTCCAAAGACCTGCTGAAAATTGAACAAGCATTTATTTTCGTGTTTCTCACCGTACACATGGGCATTTTTGCCTATGAATCCATCACCAGCCTAGCAGATCAGAACGTGCATAGTACTAATTTTCTGTAATGCAGCAACTGGGAGATCTGCCAGACTCTGTTAAAATAACTTCAGCTGGTATGTTACGAGTCAGTCAGTTTGCAAAGCAGCTCTGTTTTTGTACATAAACAGATCATACACACACATGCATACACATATTTGTATCTTACATATACACATAGATGATACACACACTCAAAAAGGGTCACCTTAAATGTTGCTGAAAAATTCGCCGATACCTTTACAGTGACTCTGAGTTCTAGAGTCTGTAACTAACAATCTCAAGAAGATTTTCCCAGAGAGTTTTCAAACGTGGTCTAGAAGTAAAGGAAAGGTGTGCTGCGTTGTCACTTGTAAGGTTGGAAACATCCAGACTCTGATTCTGCTGGTGCTGTGAGAGAAAGGAGGATAATACATTTTACAGTACAAAACCATTGTAAAGCTGAGATCTGGTACCCTGAATTGAGGGAAAATCAGAATCATTTCAGAAAATGGATTGGGTTTTTTCTTCCACCTGTCTGGCATGAGTTTTGCTGGACTTTTATTGCACTTTGTTTTCTTTCCCTTCCAGCAAAGGTTAATGAGCAGGCTTCTCTGGGAAGAAAAAAGAAAAGCTCTCTTACAAAATATGACTAGACAGGTATAACACTGCAATGTTTCCAGTTCCTGTAAGTCTTTCTGCCTTTGGTGTGGAAGTAAAAGAGAAAGGGCACACATTTTGATTTAATTTAGTTTGTTGATCGTCCTCTTTGATTGCACTGTAATGCATGCCTTCAGTTACTGCCTGGCATGGCTTCCTCTCAATTATATTGAAGCATTCTGCTGCTGCCCAAAGAAGGCTCTCACCTTCTCACATCAGTATGTTGCACCACGCAGGTGTTATCTCCTAATAACACCAATCAACCCCATTTAGAAAGGGTCACTGGCTGCTGTGGGAGAGGGTATGGAATTCGGGACCCTGGGAGGTGGTGTGCTAATGTGGACGTGTCACGCAGAGAGGGTGACAGCTGTGCCACACTGCCTGGCTTGTCGCTAGCATGGTCAGATGTCTGGGCGCAGGTATTCTAGGTTCTCTGGGTTTTCTGACCACATGTTATGGGCTTTTTTTAAATGTATTTGTCTGTAAAGACCAGAAGGTTGTGTGTTCCTTGGAACTTTATTAAGTAACCCAAGGGGAAAAGACATCCAGTCCAGGTCAGGGTGATTCTGCATTTACTGCCTTTGGGTTGTAGCAAGGAGAAGACTTCCACTGGAGCCCAAATAGGTTTTAAATGGAAATAGGGTGTGCAATTCACTAAAGAAAGGCTAAGATTTGATAGGGACAACACAGTTGTTCTGCTGGATAATCAGTTTGCAACAACGAGGGAGGAGGTTTTCCAATGCAAAACGCAGCCGTTGGGTCAGGGACATACATGAGTTGAATATGTTTTGCAGATGCTGTGTGAGAAAGTAATAGGTTTTCTGCCGTATCGCTGCTTTTATGGTATTGCACACTGTCATAGGGATTGCAGGTATGACTCGGGACTGCTGAGCAAAAGAATTAATATACTAACCAAGGATCTTAATTGACTTAACTGCATTTTAAGTAGACGTATTCTCTGTAGTGGTCTTTGCAATATAGAGGAGATAAGGAGAACTTTCAGAACTTGCAGAAATCTGCACCGTTAGCAGATGCTGATCTGCCAGGCAGGTCTTAAGAAGCCTTGGTCATCCCACTGGTATCTCAGCACACACAGTCGTGTCCCCGTTCTTTCCTTCCAGCAGATCTGGTGAGAAGATTCACCATACAAGAAGCGATTATGTTTGTTTGATCTAAAATATGTTTGCTTAATTTTGTTTAGCATTGTATTCATTAGTTCTAGCAACTATAAACTCATGCAAACAGTATGATAGTGGCATGTCTAATAAATAGTAAATGCAGTTCTCTCTGTATTTATTGTGTAAAATAAAACAAATACGGAAAACATCCTCAGCTTGTTGAAACTTGGGGAATTCCCAAGGTGAGAAATAAGAAATAAAACTTACTATATTCCTGAAGAGGGCTGCACTTCCTATCTAAAAAAAAATGTGGTATCTGTGTAAATACAATCCGTATAACTGTATTGGATATAAGCATATACCTAATGATAAAAATGTATTTAACTGCTTAAGAGCAAAGTCAGGAACAACTAGCATGTGCTGGCCATTACTTTTGAAGGCTTTAGTTTTACCTGGAGAAGGTGCTAGAATTGGTTTGTAAAGAGCTCTTATTCTAGGTCTGTGTCCCAAAGCCGAGTAAGGTGATGTGTAAAAATGATACAGAACGTTTCCTCAACAGTGATGTTTTTGGTACTGTGAAGAAGCTTAGAGTCTGTGTATTTTCCTAGCTTTCCAGAATGTAATTCTGGTAAGCCTCATCCAGCGTGCTATTTTCAATGTCTGTCTTTAGCATTCCTCTAGTTGAGTGCATCCTGCACCTGGGGAGGACTAACCCCACGCACCAGTGCGTGCTGGAGGTCAGTTGGCTGGAGAGCAGCTCTGTGGAGAAGGACCCGGAGGTCCTGGTGGAGCATCTGGGCCTGCTATAGGAAGAGCAGTACCAGCAGGTCGAGGGGGGTGATCCGTGCCCTCGGCTCAGCGCTGCTGAGGCACGTGGGGTGTGCACAGCTCAGCGCACAGACACACACACAGCCTGCCCAGTACGAGAGAGGCATGGACATACTGAGGCAAGACCGGTGAAGGGTACACTAAGATGGCTGGGAGAGGAACATCTGTCATACGAGGAGAGGCTGAGAGCAGTGGGACTGCCCGGCCTGGAGGAGAGGAGGCACAGATGGATCTTATCAATGTACATAAGGGCCTGATGGGAGGGTGTGAAGAAGACAGAGCCGGGCTCTCCTCACTGGTGCTTAGTGACAGGACAAGAGCCCGTGGTGACAAACTGAAATACGAGAAATTCTATTTAAATGCAGGAAAAAACTTCTTTAAGTGTGATTGAACACTGGAACAGGTAGCCTGCAGAGACTGTGGCATCTCCATCTGTGGAGCTATTCAAACCCAACTAATCAAGCCCCCGAGTAGCCCACTGTGGCTGACCCTGCTTTCAGCAGGGGGGATGGACTAGGAGATCTGCAGAGGCCCTTTCCCACCTCCATCTGTGTGTGCTGATTGTGTGCAAAGAGGATAGTGGCAACTGGAAGGAGACCAGGCGAGAGACTGTTCAGTAATTACTGTGCTCTTTTAACACTGACCTTTTCATCCAAGTAGCAAGACCTTCTCAATGAAATCTGGGGGAGTAGACTCCCCGTGCACTTCAGTTGGAGAGAGAGTAAACCTATGGGTGCAGAGCGACTGTAAACCTGAATACCCCTGCTTCACAGAAGTTCAGGAGAGTATTGTTGAATCATTTGTTTTGGTATTTAGCAATGATAACCTCAAAACTCTTACCATTTGTCACAGCACATGAAGTTCATGCATACATGAATATGGAAAACTGCAGTAGGATTGCCTTATTTTACAGAGTAGCTCAATAAGACTAGATAGCTTTGGAGAGAGAGAAATTTGATTTAGTTAAATTGCCTGTGGGTTGCCACCTCCTTCCTAAGCTTTTTCATCAGAGAGACTGCAGGATCCAGTCTTACTCATCTGTGTATTGTACAGCATTACTGTGTGCTATGGTATTATAGCAAACGGCTATGGTACTCCTCCTTGGAGTCAGCAATGAGCAGACTGAGATCAACTTTCCACTAACTCTCTTTCCCCTTGTGAATATTAGAATACCTGATTATGGGGGAAGCAGTTTTAAATTGCATGTGAGCATTTCAGTTAAACTACTGCAAACCTCTGCACAGTCACACCTGTGTTGCTCTAAGAATTAGAGTGTTTTCTACTTTTTCATGTTAAATTAATTGGAACACTCTAAAGGAAGAGTGCCCATTTTGGGATTTTAACTGATCTGAACAAATTAGTTTATAGAGAAGTTTATGTTACACTTGTACAGTTTTACTATGGAGTCAGATAATTTATGTTTGAAGATGTCTTTGGGCTTCCTAGCTCTAAGAACTGTGTAAGCTCTAGAAAATGAACTGCTGTCCCAAGAGAGCTTGTCTACAATTTTATCTTTAATTCCCATGTACCATATTCAAGTGGCTCAGGGTCACCGTGTAGGGTTGCAATTTCCGTTGTCTAGGTTAGACCAGAGGGTCCACGGGGGCAGAGCAAAGAGAATGAGCAAAATCGAAACCCTGTACAGGATAGGTGGAAACAGGGGGTTTAGGTCTGTGACTCTAATTTTGCAACAGCATTTTCCTGGATAGAGCAGCTTACTCCATGTCAGGCTGAATATTCTGTCTCCAAACCCCAGCTTTGTATGTGCATCTTCCTGAGCTCTTACCCTTTCTATTATTTCCAATATTATTCAATGTCCAGGGTTCCAACAAAGTTCAATGAAAAGAATTACATTTTCTGTATTTTCCCAATATGCCCATGCTGATAGTCAAATCTTTTTTTTATATACCTCAGGTCTTTACTGCATGCCTGCTTGATAATAAAATAGACTGGGGGTTTTTTCATCAGTAAAGTCACAGTGTAACAGCTTTAAATGTAGTTTTATGTCTGATTAGTTCTTAAGGCCTTGTAAACCATGGTCTCAACAGTGCAGCTCCGAATCGTGGTAGCAACTTTCAGCTCCAATAAGCCAGTGTCAGTACTAAATCAATTCCAAAGAGTTTTGTGCTGTCACATATCCTAGCATCATGAGAAGAACAAAGGGGACACGACACCCCCTCAAACTCTACCCTCAGTTCAACCTGGCTCTTCCATGTAATCCGTATAGGATTCAGATAGTTTAAAAAAAATCAGAGTGTAAATAGGAATCTCTGCTTACCTGATGGAGAAAGAAATGCAAGGGAAACACAGGAGACTTTTTGTGAGCTAAGTTCTACCTAGAGGCGTCAGTCTTTTCCTGGTAATTATCAAAAATGATTATACTCCTCAATTAAGTGCCTAAAAATGCCTAAACCTGAGTTCTACTCCCACTCACAGGTCAGTTGTGCACTTGTAAAAAGTAGATTCCTCTCTCTGCACAGCTCTTTTCATATAGAAAGCTTGAAGAGAATAACCAACCCTGGATCCAAACTGAGGCATCTACGCACAGCTGTAGTAGGAAGAATAACAAAAAAACAGATACACCATAGATCAGCTCTGGCTTCCCTATAAAAACAGTAATCTGATTATCAGGAGTCTCATCCTTTTATCTTTTGTATTTCTAACACTTACAAAGCAGAATAATTCATGTAGCCTGTATAATCATCTTGCTTAATCATTTAACCCATACATGAAAAGATGTAGAAAAAGAGGTGACTGCAATAGTAGCTGTGCATGTGCGCTTCCACGTGGCAGTGTCAGGTCTAGAAGCTGACTCCGTAATCCATTTTTCTCTCTTCTTTTTTTCTGGATTAATGAATAACAGTGTGATAAAAACACATCAAACAGATATTTTTTTCAGGTGTAACCACATAGCCCAGTCTGTTACATACAGGAAAAAGGAAAAGCTGTTAAAACCTCCTCAGAACTAGAGTTTTATTTACCTGAAATCTGTAGCTTCAAGAGGATAAATTCAGCACCAAGTTGAGCGCCAAGCTTTATTTCAATATATGTCTTTGATTACTTGCAGGAGCTGTGATGCTATTTATGCGCTCAGTCTTTATTCTGTTAAGCTAGACTGCACTGTCTTCAGCGACTCACAAATGATGTGTGATGCTCCCTATTTAAATAAAATCCATATTTAGAAAGGGTTGTGTGCACTTTACAATCTATATCCCAAGACAGGTCCCTTAAGTATATCTGTCTTCTAAGAGAGACAATTTGAGAAAGCCACAGATGTTTGGTGCATGATCTATTTCTTTCTTTCCCTATGGTCCTTATAAAAAGGACAAGAAGATAGACTTATTAAAAGTGAGCTAATGACATGATGTAGGGAGTCTCTGGTTCATTGACTGTTATTACAGCTGTGCCCTATTATGTACTGAATACCTAGGACATGCTTGTTTTTTTGAGTGACATTTATCTTTTGAGTTTCAAACATTCCTGGCATAAATAAAGATTTTACGCTTTTCAAATGTGTTTTACAGTTTAGCCCAGAGGCTATTCAAGGATCATTTTAACTCAATAAAACTCCTCCTTTAGGGATATAAGAGGGAAATGTTTTAACAATGTCACTCCATGCATAGCCTGTTATTAGCTAGAGACATTCTGCCTGCAAAGCCTTTGATCCCCTCTTCCCTGAACGTCAACGAAGTTCTGCCGAGGCTTCAAAGCCTGTGACACACATTGGTCTCTTCTCTGCACACGCAGTCCTCATGTGAATGCTCGTGACCTTAGAGAGAGTTCGCAGGTGAAGTTTGTGGCTCAGCCAGTGTTTTTCACTATGAATGCTTTTAGCTGCCTTTTCCAGAGGTCGTGGTGAAGTTATATTCAGCAATCAGTGGATCGTGGTTTTCTCTACTGCTTCTCTTACAGTCTTAAAAAGAGGCTACGTGTGGATTCTCATTTAATATCTTGGTTTGGTAAAACAGTAAAAATAAAGAAATGCAGGTAAACAGGATGCTTAGCACTCAGTTAAATAATATTCCTTAAACTTCTGGCTCACTTTCCCTTAATCTGTACTAGTGTTCTCAGTAGTCACTGAGGGAAATAGTCTCTGTTCCTCCTGATCGCAAACAAAGTTACTAACTTCCCTTGCTTCTGGAAGGTATTCCTTCTAGATAATTTGCAGGCTGGGGACAGTGCGGAAAATAAATGTTACCTGTTTCTTTGGGTTTGCAGACTATTCCCGTCAATGGGAATTATTAGTGTAATAATTACTTTTTAAAAGCATTTTAATATAAGATCAAATTATAGTTTCTAAGTTATGCACCCCTGCATGTTATCAGACCAACTACATAAGCTCATCTGAGCCTGAGGGTATGTCATCCTGGTCATGAAGACAGGTACCTTCTGAAGCCAGTAGACCTTGCTCTGAAAATTAAAGGCTTTGCTGCTTCTTGCTAGTGCGAACTTCCCAGTGTTGTGAATTGAGCATCCTCAGAATCTGTAAGCTTGACACTAGAAATCCCTCAAGGAAGTTATATTTTTTTGTTTCTTTTTACTTTTCTTGCAGTGTCTAATTCTACAGCAAAATACATATGAAAGAGTTTTCTTCCTAGCATTTCTTCTAGTAAAGTATGCTTCTATATATAAAGAAACTGTTTAAAACCAAACAAAAATAAAAGTTCAATCACCCCAAATTCCAAAAGAAAGTGAAAGGAGATGTGATCACCTTTCAAGTCTGTTTCGTCAGAGATTCTCCTGTCCTAGTTAACCTTTGCAAAACCAAATGGTCCAAAGCCATGTGTGAAACTACCAAAGAAAGGCAGGGCAAGAGGTTTGAGAAATACTGTTTCCATTCACAGTGTTTTCTGACCAGCTTGAGAAGACTCTGGTGGAACTTACTGACAGACCGGTTCAGGATTGACGATTACTTAAAAGGAGCAAAATACTTTTATTATAAATTACATATCTGGGGGTAATTGTCTTTTCCAGTTTGGGTTACTGGCATTCCCAGAGACGGTTCTTAAGTAGACCTCTTGAGTTGTGAACAGGGTTTCTCTGGTTGAGGTAGTAACTAAACTTTCACAGAAAGCGAAAGCCTGCTCAGCACCTGACAGTTGACGTTACGGGCATGGTGAATAAATTCTTCTTTCTGAAAACTTCACACCGGGAAGCCTGAGGCTCTAACGTCCTATAAAGTGATGTAACAATGGGGTAGGAAAGGCAAAGTAAAACTGTTTTTTTAAACTGATACGGTCTTAAACACATTCAGTGAAAAAATAGGAAGTTTTGCAAAGCTCCCACCATTGTCATCTCAGACAGAGAACAGAAAGAATAACATTTGTGTTATGAGTACCTTTGGGCTGAATCCTTATGAAAGCATATACGGCATTTATCTCCTCTCTAAAATAACAGCTGTGAATGCCATGGCACCATAATTTGCCGTTTCTGAAGCGAGTGCCTTGTGCAGTCTGATACTTCCCAAACAGACGTGGCGTTTCCATGATTTATTACACACGTGTTCAACATATGAGCAAGTCTAACATTTTGTTTGCTCAGTGGAAGGCATTTGCTATCTCTTTTAATAAAAAGAGGGAGAAATGAGAACACGAACATGCAACACTTAATGAAGTTTGCTTTTAATTTAGTTTTTATTTGTAGGGGTGAGAAAGGAGCTCTGCTAATCACTTGTCCACCGACAGCTGCTGCCCAGAAGGTTGCCTTTCTCCGCGCTTGAGAGCGAGATCAAGCAGCTGCCTCGGAGCGCGGTTCCTGCTGAAGCTGGGTGTTTCGCCCTTCCCAGTGCCCTGCCGCCGTTCCTTCACGGCACCTGCGCAGCGCCTGCAGCCCCTCGGCACTCTGTGCCCACCAGCTGGAGTCCACCAGCTTCCAGATGCATTTGGGTACTTCTGCTATAGTGTAAGAGATCATCTGCTAAAATAACCACGAACAAGTCAGTCTTTAAAATGTTTTGTCCTTTTTCTGGGAGAAACATACACAGCTCCCACAGGCAGCTTTGTTTCATCCAGAGTTAGCCCACTTCTGTTTGTCCTCAAAGCTTTATCCTGTTTCTTTCCTTCCACATTTTGATGTGTGTGAATGCCCAGATCTTGACAGCCCTCTCCCAGAAACTGGGAACCTTTTCTCCCGCTTGCTCAAGACTTCATCCTGCTGGGATCCAGCCCGGATCCCGAGTAAGGGTCCCGTATGCTGGCACGGGCCTCCAGCTGCTGGGACGGCTGGGCTTTGTCCCTGGTCCCTGCCCACGCGAAAGGACAGGGAAGGTATGTTGCCTTCTGCCCAACAGTCACCTAACGATGTTACAGAAACAGATGACATTTTACAGCCGAAGTCATAAAAATATATTGGGTCTGCTTCAGCTCGAGCACAAGGTGCAGGAACGTGAGCACACGTACTGTGCAAGTTTAACGACGTGCCCCACGGGTCCGAAGGCACAGGGCTGTGTCTGCGCCTGCGTTCGGGAGGTGGGTGATTGCATCTGGAAGAGGAGCGCGTAGGGTTTAGCAGGTTCCCGAAGTGCAGTTAAAGCGCAACTGTTTCCTCCTACTCCTCCTCCTGCCTCCTGGGAGGTCCCTGGGGACCCAGCACTGGCTGAGCCTCCTTGGAGTGTGCCGCTGGGATCAGCCCTGCTTCGGCACAACCCCTGGGAGGCCGGCAGAGCCCTGAACTGCGCTTAACGGAGAAAGCAAACAGCAATGCAACCAGAAGAGGCTTAAAATAGTGCAACTCCTGCTTTCTCTGAGCAGTCTTCTATAATAAACCGCTCAGATGTTAATCCACAAGCTGGATGTGGGAGGTGTGAGGAATCCATGGACAAGTGTAGCAGTGCATGCAGACATCGTGTTAATGTGATCACATCATGGAGATGCGATGTCATTATACTGATTTGCGAGTCATTACTTAGGACTCTATCACGAACTGAATGCTGGTTGGTAGTGGAATGGCTGGGTAAATATAAAGATAAAAAGGCTGGCTCACAAAAACCCAGTTGTGGAGTTGTCATCGCATGAGTGAAAGGTGTAAGCGCGGCATTACGAGCAGTGCCAGACCGAGCCGTGCATGGGCGCCTAATGCTTCTTCCAGTGTAAGTTTTCTCACCTATCCTGACTCTGGATGGGACTCCAATTTTCTAGCAAAAATGCCTGTAAGCGAGAGATCGGTTTGTTTATTCAGACATTGGTATTTCCACTATGACTCGTATGACAGTTTTGTGTTTTGGACACTGATCCTCTAAGACTTACAGATTTGGGTTTGGGTCCCAGTGGATCCTGCTGTCAGAAGCTGCAGATCTAATTTTCAGATTATAGTCTTTATTTACTGCTCTTTTTCCACATTATCTCCTAGGGGCATCATAGACATTAAAGAAAATTTATACATCATGTCAGATGACAGTATTATGATTATGCAATAAAATCATTGATTTTCTACAGCAAGAAAAAGGAACAAGTCTTCCATTTATTCAGCAGTGCAGAAGAAGGTGCAATTTGAGTAATACAGTCAGTTCTGCTGGCTCAGGTATGCTCTTGATCACCATCTTTCAGCATAGCTTGGAATATTTTACTCTCTAATGCTGATAGCTGGTTGCAAGCAAAAGCTGGAAGTGAGCAGGCCACAGTCATTTTAGAATGAAATCCTTCCCTAAAACTTATTTTGTGATCTGTAGACCTAAGAAAGAAACAACAGGACTCTAAGTATTTCAGCAGTTTTACACACATGGCCTCCCAAAGTTAATACTGAGTTCTTTCTGTCACAAGACAGGGAATTTTTTTCTAGTATGTATATACATCTGTAAGCCAGTCACATATGAAAACAATAACCAAGGAATAAGGAAAAGTCAATAAGGAGATTTATATACAGCTGCTATTAAACTGGAGGAAAACAAATGATCTGTTGGGGTCATTTTCGCTGGGAAATCAATTTGAGCAGAGTTTTATTGTCCTCTCTGCTAGATCCTTCATGTTATTTGCTTGCACCTTTAACAGTCATGAGTGAGGAGGTTTTTACACTTGTGAGTCTAAGCTCCCTGGATCATTGCCTTCGTTACCTTTTCAACATCCACATTCCCAGTTGTCACAAATGCTACCTAACAACATTGAGCGCTCAAAGTACATTTCCCCTTGTAACTCTAGGGAGTTTTGAAAGTTCATATTAACTGTTTAAACTACCCATAAACTGGTTAGGCTGTTTTACCAGGCAAACAGTAACCATCTGATGCATAAAAATACCTCTGTATGTGTTGCATGTGACTATTGAGAATAAACCTCTTCATGCGTGGCTGCACAAGCCTAAAGTTAATTATAAAAAAACCCAACTCTTATTCAGTGAAGAAGCTAAGAGTACTAACACATTAATCAAAACCCCAATAAAAATGTAAATACATAGAGGCATACGAGCCATGGGATTTATCAAAAAATATTGAAATCGCATTTATTCAATTTAGTCTAAAAAAGTACTCTTTTTAAGTTTTACCTTGAAAAGTATGTTTTACAAATGAGTTAATTTAACCTAGCTTTGTGTTGATATTGATGCTTTAATATAATTTTTAAAACTTCTATTTATCTAAAAAAGCTTCGTAATATGTAATTTTTTGCTAACCTGTAGTGACATAATTCTTTTTTGTCAATGGGAGCTGCAGACACTTAAAACATTTGTACCAGCATTCTGTTATTGCACAATCTAATTGTCTTTTATTTTTAGAAAAGACACTCCTGGAACTGCAATGAAAAACTGATGTTCTAAATACGAAGTACTTATTTTCCTTTCTGTAGCCTGATTTTTAATTCCATCTCATCCTGCTGTACTTATTTAATGGTGTGCAGGAAACAAGAAGCTCTCAGCTCCCTCTTCCTCATCTAGAAGACTAAAAAGTATAGTCTTTAGAAGCATCACTGCTTATGTAGTCTTTATATGCATATAGTCTATAGAGTCTTTATAGGCATCACTGCTCATGGGGATGTCTTCATTGTTTAATGGTTTATAATGTTCACTTCCTTTAACGGCAGTTTCTGTCTGCTGGAATTTCAGACTTTTCCAACTAAGCAGTAAAATACGGTTACTGAGCTGTTTCAGGTGAGAAGGGAGGACGAGTTGTGCTACAAAATGGAAACTAAGCCTGACTGCTACTTTGCGCTAGAAATGGTTGCTCTGAGATGAACATAGCTTGCTTGACTTGATTAGAGGTAGTCCTTTTCTGCTTCGTAGGATGTATTCAAGAACACTTCAGGAAAACAAAGGAAAAAACCCACCCTATTAAAACATTTATATTAGAAGACACTATTTAGAACATAGTTTATATGTTTTGATATATTACATTGTATTCCAGGGATGCATACCTAAAGAAATTATTTCCACAGTGCAAATGTCAAGCTATTCCTCCTAAATGCGCCCCAGACCTGAGCTGGGGCCATGGATCAGAAAGGTGCTTCTGTTGTCGTACGACTGTCCCTGTGCGGGGCAACATGTGCTTACAAGTTACCTTAATTCTTCCTGTATCTTAAATCTGTTGATTGCAGTAGATTTAAGTGTAAACTTGGACGTCGTCTGAACAACATGTTTTCTTAAATTAGGGTTCAAGGACTTCTAACTCTTTTCAAACCTACTTATCTAGCAGGTATAGCAGAAAAAAAACAAAAAAAAAGATTGCATGAAGATTTAAAAAGTTGACAGTCCAGCTTCTTGCAGACCAGCAAAGAAAGGTTCTGCCACGTGCTGTGCTGGTAATTTTTTCATTTTGTCGCATCTTGTTCAAACCAAAGCGTGGCACATGTTCATCAGTTGACCCCGTGTGTCAGTAGAGGAGTCAGGTCTGGATGCAGGCAAAGAAATAATTTCGTAAATAGAGCTAGAGAGAGGGTGGGACATCGGCTGTGCAGGGCAGCAGGCACAGCAGAAGAGCCTCCCGGCTCGCAGCGGAGTCTGGTTTGGGAAGGCCGGGCTGCTGCGGCTGCGGGGCCCGTGTGGGGTGGGCGCGGGGATGCGACTCCTCTCTTGGCCCCCAGCCACCGCTGGGTCTGCAAGCCTGCAAGCTGCCGGGACGTGCGTGTCAGGATTTATCCTTCCTCCCCTCCAGCTCCGCTCTTTGCGGAAGGAGGATCCCGGCGCTGGAGTCGTCCCTGGAGCAGCGCGGTTTGGTTTCGCCTGCTCTTCGAAGAGCTGTCAGCTTGACGTGGTGCCAGTCCTCTCCGAGGCTCTGTTTTGGCAACAGAAACGTGGAGAGGGCTCAAAGTCAACTACTGCTCCCGTAGTGAACTCCAGTACAGTGTGAACACCCAGAGATGATGGGAACAGCGGGAAAATTAGGAAATGTGTACTCAGACATTGAGTCTTTGTGTTTAACATTCTGTGTGCTTCAAAATTAAAATTCTCAGATGATATACAAGATAGTCTAAAAAGACACAAAGAAATTGTATTAAAAATTAAAATTAATTTACAAATACATCTCTTCCCCTCTGAAGACAAATAGTGTGGTTTATCCTCTAGAAATAAATAGCTGACCACCGAAATATCTGAAGACGCTGTTCGTTTATGTGCTGAAGGTTAATGCCTTAATGCTAGGTAGGTTTTGTAATCCACATAGTTAAGATAAGATGGTGTTCTAAACAGATTTGCAATACATAATTTCCACAGCTCGGGAGTTCAGTGGCTGTTGGAGCGGCCTGGTGTGCCGCGCTGTGTTGCAGAACTCAGATCTGTTCTGTGCCGGGGGGTTAAAGGTGCCTGAAACTTTGTGTTCCCCATGATTATCCATCTCCCCTCCATTTGCCCATGCAGTGGGATGCTGTCTCTTCCAGTCTCTCTGTATGTATTATTTCTAAGCAGCCTTGGGAACCTGACGGATGAGAAAAGGTATATGAATGTTTTATAATGTTATTGATAACTGCAGAGCGGACGCTTTTCTAATAAACTGCTGTGAGATAAGTTGTTGGTAGCATCTGCAGAGATGTGTGTAAATGAGTTCAAAGTAATTAATACTGTGTTAGAAGAAAGCTTTTTTTAAAGCACATCTGTATTGGAGCATATATGATTATTTCAGCCTGCCCTGAGAATGCATTATAGCACAAATTACCATAATTTATTAGGGGAAAAGCCATTTCTGTTAATCGTGTATTAATTATTCATAAAATCTGTATTAATGTTACCTTAATGGGAAGTGTTACCAGCTGAGTTACTGAGCTTGGCAATATATTCACATACAAAAAAAGATGAATAGCTGGACTTAAAAAGAAGACATAAAAATGACTTACAAGAGCATAAAAGCAGCAAGCATGGGTATGTGAGTTGTCGTAGAGCTGGCTACAGCAGAGCAGTCCAGGCAGCTAACCACTTTGTATTTTGGCTCTAGCACTGCTTTCTGCCTGAGTGGAATTCAGGTGGAATTGCTGAAGGATGTTCATTACAAACCAGTCCTGTATACCTTGCCCTAATGCTTTTCAGCTCTTCAGCAAGCATAGATCTGGTGAGTTTCAGTAAAATAGAAAGAGGCTCTTTTTGATTCTGCTTTAAAAAAAAAAAAAAGAAAAAAAAAACAACCACAAAAAAAAACCCTCCAAAATCTGTTTTCAGTAATTTAAATTCAGGATAAATCCTTCCTGCTGGGAAAAAACAAAAAAGAAAAAGGGGAAAAAAAGAGGATTTTTTTGCAACTTTTTGATCTTCTCAAAAAACTGTTGTGAACCATGTGACGTGAAAGTGCTGCTCAGAGGATGCATTTCAGCCCGGAACGAATGTGCCTGTGTGGGTGTATGTAGCTTTCTGGGTGCTCTACTCAGTTAAAGGAGGATGTCAACATTTAGATTATGACTCAAGACTAGAAAGTATGTTTTGATGGAAGGTTAGCAAAATCAAACGCAGAATTACTTTTCCAAAATTTATTTTAATTAATCTTTTTTTTTTGTCTTTTGAAAGATCTCTTGCAGAAAAGGAAACCCAGACAGAAAGGGCACAGGCTAATGCATGCAAGTTTGTGATGCCTGTAAAGTGCAACTAGTTTTATATGAATAGTAAAAGCTTCATAGGACTCAACTGAAATTAAATTGTTTAGATCAGCTGGAGCCTTTTTGTTAGGATAGCACAATGTTGAACTTAGAAACGCATTTGTTTTACATGTTAAGATAAAAGGCTGTTTATTGGTGAAAGATTTTTTTTAAAATGATAGTTACAACTTTTAATGTGTGATCTGTAAGTTATCATCTGATGAATTTTGGCCAAAACCATGGAAGAGAAGCATTTGGAGTGGGAAGCCAACCCAAAAGAAGCAGAAAAAATAATTTAAAAAATTACATAGTTTTCAATAAGTCCAGGAAACCTAGGCTTGATCTTGGAACAATGCATAGAGCTGGGTGGTCTAAAGCTGAACTAATGTTCAAGAATCTTAGGTAATTATGATTTTTTTCTTTAACATTGATAGTACTTCCAAGTTGTGGGTGGTGGGTGAGTTTGTGGCACGCAGTCAATTGTGGTGCCTAACTCCGATTAATCCAGATCAGAAATGAGGTTATTCTGTAGTTTAGATTTTTTTTTTTTTTTCAAAGAAATGTGGTAAAGAAGTGTATATGGGAGCAATTTGTATCTGGAGACCTTACCAAATAATGTTATAAAAGAGACTGTATTCTGCAGTATGCTGATGGTTATTACTAGCCGTGGATACCAGGAGCTCCTTGTAAGTAATACATACAGGCACCATTTTACACTTGCGTATGAAAACGTTATCAGAGTTCTGCAGAGTCTGGTAATAATACTTCAGCTTTATAACAAATAGGTAGTACTGTTATTTTGTTCTATATTTTAGTATATTGAATGTATTTCATTGCTTACACTGTAGTAGCAGATTGGAACCATCTGCTGTCTTGCCACTAGACCTCCAGTCTGACAGAAAATCTCAGTTCATTTTGCATGAGACCAGTGCTTCAAGGCATGTGTACCAGGACTATAATCCAGCTGCTGAATGTTGATACAAGTCCAGACCTATGCTCATGAGTCTTTTAAATGGGAACAGTACTCTTTGCCAAGGATTGGAACAGAGATAAACAGAGTTTGCTTTTCTCTCTTCCCTTCTCCCCCCTTCCCTGTTACAGCTCCATCCCCCATCACAGTCATAAGGAAAGACAGGACATCCAGGAACAGCGTGTCTCTGTCTTGGCAAGAACCCGAACATCCGAATGGGATCATCTTGGACTACGAGGTCAAATACTATGAAAAGGTGGGAAGAAATATCAAAGGGGAGGTTTTTGTGCTGGTAATACTGTAATAAAATTATTGCATCTTGCCTGTGCTATGTATTCAGAGACACTCCCGTTCACTTACTGTCTGCCTCAGTGTCACCAAGTGTGGAAATCGTTCAGTTTTTGGTAAGGAGAACATAGTGAAAATATGAAGCGACATTGTTAAGTTGTGTTGTCTACCAATTTTATCCACAAACACAAATATATAAAGTAATGCAGACAAGATCTAATACTTTCTTTTTTTCCTTGAGTACAATTTACTTACTCAATTTTGTTATGCTGTCAGTGTTTAGACATTTATTTGTCAGCATCCATGTGTTGGTGCTTGCCTGTGACACAAGCATCTTTTACACAAAAATGATTTTTAGAGATGGGCAATCCTTTTAGTGACTGGTTTGCGCTATGAAAGTTCCCAATTTTCACAAATAATGGAGTTCTTCATAAATTTTATATAAATAACGACAAGTCGAAGAAAATCTGCCATTAAATAGGTTCTGCTTTATACTGACATTTTCTTGTATTTACAGCTTTTGATTTCTACATCATATATAGATCTGGATTTAGAAAGAAAATAAATCTTCATAGCAGAATGGGGGGTTTTAGTAAATCTTACTGGTAGAATTGAAAAGACCATAAATTGTTGTGAAGATTGTGAAGAGCGGTATTAGCCATTTTTAGATTGGTCAGAGACCTTTTGATAGAATATATTGCTACTGAAGTTGACAAACTTCGAAAAAATGTCAGAAATAATAATTTAATTTAGCATTTGCTAGTGCTGTTCATATCTAGAAATCAGGCTTACATTTCACACATACCAGGGAAGACGTGGTGCCAGTATCCACCTAGAAACTGTTGTTAGAAAGACTCCACGGGTATTCAGTTAATCTTTAGAAAGTTTTCTCATGGAGGTTACCAGTGGGACAATGTGGTATTGATAGTCCACGCCTGATCTCCAGCCAAAGAATGAGGATCAGAAAGCTGTATTCTGAAAGGACTAGTCCCAAATTAATATGTCGTCTGATTTTGGGTGAGCACTTGAATCATGCAGAAATCTGAACATACGTAGTACTACTGACAAATGGGGAAGAAGAATGCTTCCTAAACATTTCAGCTCAGTCTCACCTTATAGAGCAGTAGCCTATAGACTTTGGGTTTTTTCTGTTATTTCAGTGGGAACAGGATCAAGTCTGGATCCTGGGCTTGAGAAATAAGAGGGAACTGACTCATACATCAGTTTGTTTTTGTTTGTGCATCCTCAGCACTGAAGGGACACAGGAATTTTTTAGGCTCTCCTGTTTCCCATTCTTTAAAGAAAAGAAAATAGATGCTGCCTGTTAGTAAGGCTGGGAAGAGCCATTTACCTCATAAAGAGCCTATGCCTGAAAGATCCCAGAACTTCAGCCTGTTTCGCATGGGCCAGGTTATTTATCTGCGTGATTAGCTTGTGCTTCATTTGAGACCTGCCTGGCTGCTCTCGCTGCCGTTGGCTGGACCTCTATTTTCCAAGAGCTGCAGCAGTCCTGTCCCAGCCCCACGTCCAGTCTCCCCGCCTGGAAGTTCTTGTCTGGGGGGCTCTGCGTGAGTGCCGCGGGCTGCAGGGTGTTACACATCACGCGTCATGGCATTAGGGTGATCCCTCTGGTTTTAGCTGCTCCAAAGGGAGAGAATTTTTCCCCTTGTGTGCATTTAGTTCGATTTAATTGACTGACCAAGAAGTTTTATTTGTATGTTTGGTTTCTTGCGGTGTTTTGGTCATCATTCTCCGCGAAAATTGGCTTGCTTTGTTCAAGAAACTTGTCACCTTATGGTAGTGCTGTACGCACAAACTGAGTGTGTGGCTGCTCTTCCCACCAAGTACATCCAGTCTGACGGAGCAACTGGTTGTCATAAGACAGCTTCACACGACAACCAGTCTTATGAGGCTGATCTTGCACATGTGTTTCTCCTCTTTGAAGTCTGTGATCAAGAGTTCATGCGCACCAGACAGCTTTCTTAAACCAAAGAGCTTGACAATAGGAGCCAGATCATTTAGAGCAAAAGGTTTTTAAAAAGCAACCCTCTGACACACCAATGTTTTTAATGTGTGGTCTGCAGCCCCCTGGGGAGTCAGCAGTCTGTTCCTCAGGGTTTATGAAAGGTAACTAAGAAAAGCAAATCTATTGTCAGGAGGCTTTAATCTGTTGCGCTTTTTAGGTCTGCAGATTGAAAAAGGTTGAAAACTACTACTCTGTACAAACTTACCTAAGGTCAGAGCATCCCATGCTGGACTGTTACCCTTCATTTCTTCTCCAAATACCTTTGTAAGATGCTGCTTTTCAGTCTGAGATCTCTAAGCAGGCCCCCTCCCCTCCTCTTTTGAAAAGAGAGCTTTCTTTTTAAACTGGTCCAGTCCATTTGATTTTCTGTTTCAGAAATCATGTTGGTTGTACTCATCAAAAAAACCCACTGCTGTTAAGTGGCAGCTGTTAGGAAATAAACCCTTCACAGTTAGCAGTCTGGGTATTTCTCCTGACAAGTTGTACCTGATTTCTGGTGGATGATTTATGTTAAGCCATTCTTTTCCCTTCTGCTTATTTTAACTTGCCATACCTTTAGTAATCTCTTAGAAATTAATAAATACAGCACTAATATATAATACATGTCAGCCCAATTCTGTCATAAACCTTATCCATGCAATTTTTTTTACACTTTGCTATGTTTTTCTTAAATTTCAAAGAATTTGCGATATTTATTGGCAGCTGCATGTTACTGATATTGAGGATGTTGGAATAGAAAAAAAAAATAGAAACTCCTGTAACTAAATTATTATAACCTGTAGTTTTTCTAATTCATTGTTGGTATAAAGCATGTGGAATATATTTATTTTCTGCAAAGGTAATTAATTAACCTATTCAGGTTTTTTTTTCATCAATGATTGCACTTGTGTAACCAAGAGAGAATAAAGCTTCATACGATATTTCTAGAGAAATTAGGAGCTACAGTTTTGGGCTATATTTTTACAGCTATTTTAACTTTTTGGAACGAACCTATGGGATTTTAATTCATCACATTATGAACTGAGTGTGACAGTTTTTCAGACTCAGTGTTTGGAATAGAATTGTATTATCTGTAAAAATCTATAGGACCAGTTTATGAGGCCCCCATTACTATTTATTCAAAACATTTAAAAGAAATAAAATTCTATTTCAGAGGAATATTGCATGAAACTTCTAGGCATTTATTTTATAGTAAGGCATAACATTTTATGTTAAGTTAACGGTACCAAATGACACCCTGGTTTAGTCCATCCATAGAACGCTGTGCTGGATTTTAAGTGTCTCAGCTGTCAAAGTGCATGTATAACAGAAGTCAGGTTTTCTCCTTACACAAGCAGGTACTTTGTTTCCTTCTTGTCATTGCTCATATAATTATGTTCTCTGGAAGGAGTATCATGTCATGCAAAGAAATGAAAAAGCCATCTCCTAAATACCACGCACAAACTATTAGTTACTTCATTTAAATATGTGGCTTACACTTATGGTAAGTAAATCCCACACACTTTATTAAGGTGAAGTCTGCTGCAGACAAGGAGTGAAATTTACTTGCAGTCTCACAGTACTAAAATAATTTGCCTTTGCCATCATTGAAATTGTGTCCTCAGTAGACTGGTTAAAGTTGACAAATAAATAACGATATCTAATTTGTGCTCTTTCTGAGGCTGAAAAAGTAAATTATATGCAAATACACTTAGTTGCTTTGAGGGTAGGTAGGCCACATATACTCCACGAGGTTTGTAGGAACTGTCGTGTCAACAAACAGTTCATGCCTGGCAATAAGGGGAAGCAGTGTCGGGACTGTGGGTTGCTCCCAAAGATGTGTAGTCTGGTTCTGGCCTCTCAAGTGTACACGCAGCTGATGGAGAAAATGTTCTTCCTCATGTAATATAAACACTTACTGTGCTTATCTGAAAGACATACCTTTCACTCTCCCTAGTACTACTGCTACAAATGTTAAATGTATCCAAAATATGTCTTTTGTAAAACATAGTTTAAAATTATAATATATCATTTGCAAATGAGACACTAGCAGTAGTGGGATTTGCTTCTCAGTAAAGATTGTGTCTGGTAAACTATGCAGAAATATTCAGGAAGAATACGGTTTGTGCATCCAAGTTCAAATTTATCATCAAACAGAGTTTGATTAAAGTTCTGCTTGGCAAAGACTGACTTTCCTTTTTATGTATTCCTTCTGCTTATGGCAGCTGTAGTGCTGTATCTCTGAAGCTTCTCTTCATCCCCAAGAAAGATAAACTTGGGCTTTTATGTGGTGTTTCACTGATTTGATTACTAGTAACATAAAAAATGACTTACAAAATATGTGTGTAAAAAGCTTACCATAAACTAAGATACCATGACATCCTCCATACTATTGTTTTAAACGTTTATTTTCCAAGTTCCATTGTGGATTATTAACAGACAGGGCCATGAATATATTTTCCCTTACACATATGTATCTGCACAAGAAGGAAATGTTTGCATTTCATAAAAGCAGCCTCAAGTGAGATCAAAATGAATGTCCAGTCATAGCATACACAAAAGATTTTATGTTTTAAGGACAAGATTATTATGTCTTTGATATTAAAATAGTTGCCTACATTCAGCTGACCATGAGATAAGGAAAGCCTGCAAATCATAATACTAGGCCTTTGTGAGTTCAAAAATAAATAATTATACACAGGCCTGTTAGCTCCCTAGAATGTCTTCCTGTAAGTATTCTCCTCTGAGTTTATAACGGAAAACTTTTTCAGAGAAGTATTGGGAAACCGTGAGGAGGTCCAATGCTGATTTCCTTTTTATTCTTAGTGTGCGATGAAAATGGGCCATGGTCAACATTTTCATAGTCATTCATTGAAGACTAGGTCCAGCTCACCCTATCTGAGGTTTTGATTCTGGATAGTAACTTTTACACACAGGCTTAGCTGTTTTGTTTTTTTCTCCCCTTCGCTGCAATTACTCATGCACAGAATGTTGAATATTATGTAGAGATTCTGGCAATGTCCCTAACTATGGTGTAAATGTTTCTGTTTCTCTCTGTGTCAAAGACTGCCAAGAACAGGGTAGTTAGGCTTCTGTAGCACCAAAGCTAACAGTTTCTGATGTCAACCTACTGACTTAGAATAAACCTAACTTTCTTACTTTAGACTGCACGGTAAAACAACTCTAGTCACTTAAATTTTTCATGTGAAGGTGAGATGGCTTTGATGATGAGCGTGGCCTCTTCAAGGAGCTACTGGCAGAAATCCCATGGGCCAGGGCTCTTGAAGGCAGGGGGGTCCAAGAGTGCTAGTCACTCTTTAAACGTCACTTCCTCCATGCTCAGGAGCGGTGCATCCCCCTGAGAAAGAAATCGAGCAAAGGAAGCAGGAGACCTGCATGGTTGAACAAGGAGCTTCTAGTGGAGATCAGGTGGAAGAGAAAAGTCCATGGAATGTGGAAGGAGGGACAGGCCACTTGGGAAGAGTACAGGAATGTGGTCAGAGCGTGCAGGGATGCGACGAGGAAGGCTAAGGCCCACCTGGAATTGAAGCTGGCAAGGGATGTCAAAAACAACAAGAAGGGCTTCTTCAACTACATCAGCAGCAAAAGGATGGCTAGGGACAATGTGGGGCCGCTGCTGAATGAGGCGGGTGTCCTGGTGACGGAGGATGCGGAGAAGGCAGAGCTACTGAATGCCTTCTTTGCTTCAGTCTTCAGTGCGAAGACTGGCCCTCAGGAATCTCAGGCCCCGGAGGTG
>Ga0065711_1027397_pt1 | contig 49976 bp, 25 predicted proteins | sample Hoacrofraction12_FD_59098 | JGI IMG/M metagenome (GOLD analysis project Ga0065711, IMG submission 59098) | Hoatzin crop microbial communities from Cojedes, Venezuela - Epithelial fraction 12 v2 (version 2) | ecosystem: Host-associated > Birds > Digestive system > Esophagus > Crop | place... | reverse complement strand
CACAGAGCTCCGTCTTCCCCCATGCTCCTAATGAATATCAAAGTTTCAGTACTTGGACCTTTGCTGATCTCAGCTGTGCCTCAGCATCAGTGGCAGAGAGGTGGGCTGCAAGCCCATCCTTCCCAAAGTATTTGGGAACTAATACCCTGAGTTAGGTGTTCATAACATGGTCTTCTCAACAATTTCAGTCCTGCATCTTTTCTTCATCTATTTCAGCTTCCAGACAACCTAATACTTAGTCTGGGATAGACAAAAATGACAGCCAAACCCAGCAGTAAAATATTAGTTCAGCATCATGATAAAGAAAACAGAGATGTATTTCCTTGGATGCAGGCCTGTAAAAAAACCTCTCAAACAATGAGCAATGGGGGCACAAGCTCCATCAAGCGAGCTGATAAAATCTCCTCCACAAATGTCTCTTCTCTGCCTGGTAGTACCAGAATGCTTTACTTTGGCCACTTTGACCTGAGGGCCAGACTCCACCAGAAATCAAAAAATGTGCAGTATTTTTCATACAGAAACTTCAGTGAACAGGACTGAACCCCATGTCAGTGCATTATAAAACTGCTACACTGTGACTTAATATTTCCCTGGCTATGGTTTTACATATTCAGAGTAACTTGTGAATTGTGCTTGTGGCCTTACTATGTTGTTTTGTTCTGCTATGAGAAGACACAGCTTAGATTTCTGGTCTCATACTCTCTGCCCTGACTGAGTGGTAAAACGACAGCAAGATCAGAGCCTGGGGGGACGAGGACATGTCAGCAATCTGGCTGAGTAATTAAGCAATGAAATGATAGGCACAACAAGCAGTTTCATTCAATTCTTAAAGTACAGCAGCTCCAATATGAGGCAAACAGATGATAATAAGCATAAGTTGGGAGAGATGTGCTGGAAGGGAAGCCTTCTGTCCTCATCTTCCTACTCTTCAAACAAGCAGTCAGCACGTATCAAATTCACTTTTAAGCAGGGCCCACTAACATACACTATTAAATGCTTATTTTGTTCAAAAAAGCACAAGTGGTACTAACTGCTGAAATGCTGGAGTTGAAATTCACACCAACAGAAGTTAGCTGTTGTAATCCTAAAATACCTACATTGCATGTTGCCCTCTTCAACACAGGTTAACTCATATTCTCCCTTGACAAACACAGATGTATGTGCATATGTAAGTATGCTTAGTCTGGATGTTCCTAATCAACAGTTAATCTGATTTCAAGCAAACTGCCTTTTTTTTTAAATTACTTCAACATACCTATGAAATTGGACTTCTGTAAATCCCGATACAAATAAACAGTATTCAGTACTAAGCTCTTAAAGCCCAGATTTATGACAGAAATGTGGAGACAGACTCTTCAACAGGGGCAAGGCTTAGTGGCATTACAATAGATCAAGACAACGTATTGTTCAACGTGGTTTTCTTCCTTCTCGATGGCATATCCAGCTGTCTAGTAACATTTGTTACTAGAAGACTCTTTTCTTTGAAACTGCAGTTGCTGTTACTGTTGTCATTAAATCCTTAAAGAAAAAATACAAGCTCCCTCTGCTACTCTCTCCCTATGAACCAGCAAGTGAATAGAGATGAGCCAACACCTTATTAAGTATACGCAAAGCTTTTACAATGACCTGCAGAAATAAACAGGATGTCTACAATGCACATAAAGGTACTGTTAATAACAAAGATGAAATTTGGATACGAAAAACCTACCTTAGGAGAAGAAGAAAGATCCCTCGATGCAGGAATAGCTGACATGTTCTCACTCATGCCTGTCTCTGTCTTTGGCAAGAGGTTTGGTGGTTCAGGAGCCTTTCTTTTCATCTTCTTTTCTGGTTCTTGCAGCGGAGCAATTTTAATTAAAGCAGGGCTTGATTTTGGTTCATAAAACGGATTTGATCTAATTAAAAGAAGGGAAACATATTTCTTTGCTACCTCCTTGGAATTCAAACCGAAAATAAGACCTGTTCAGAGAAGATGATGACTAAAATGCTTTTATTATCCCACATAAGAATATATTTGCCTTTACATGATTTTAGGTACTACTTTTTCATATGACTGAAAAAGTGAGCTACAACAGTTAAAACTGTATTTCTACAAATTTTATAAAGTCTTGTAAATTACACACGTGTTATCAATTGCATAAAGGTAACTCTTCAATTATAGTTAGCTATCTATCAAAGAGTGATCTGATTTACAGACAAGCTCAATACCAACAAATTTGAGTGAAGTTGCTGCCTGTTTAATCTTCTAATGAAGAGAAATAAGCATGCTTCATTAAAATAGCGTTAAGAATCAGGTCACTTTTACACACATGCTTCAACATGGCTTTGGAGGCCAATTCAAGTCTGAAGATTTTGGCCTCTATATGTACACAATCCACATTGAGTGTATTTTAAACTCTGCAGCATACAGCCACCACACCATTTCAAGAACACTCTTTGGATAAGAGAACAGTTAAGAAAACTACAGCTGACTTGCATATACCTCTCTACAGATACCAGTAGTCGTCATCTGTCCATTTCAAAACTGCTTTTTATAACTAAACCTTGTTTAAGAAACATGGTAAACATCTTCCACTAACTGGAGGCAGTCCAAAGAATTATTCTTCTGAAATCCAACGTTCATGTTCCAACTCTGCATTTGTTCCACCCTAAGTAAATACTTCCACAGTGTTTTCAAATTTTATCTATTAGTTTGATACATCAAATATCCATCAATAATACATCAAATAATGGCTTTTCCTACACACTTAGAAGAGCCAGCCATTTTGTATCCTGCTAAGGATACTTACAGGAATCTTCTTTGCACTGAATTATTTTACTCATAATCTTTGCTTTTCATATTTTGCAATCCAAAACTGGACCGTTAATTATGCAACTGATATGTTAATTTATCTCTTTCTAGTCCATCCTTTCCCCTGCAAGATATATTTACTATACATCTCAAACTATGTTTATGTAACTAAGTTACTGCAATTCCCAAAGTGCTATCTGCACAGAGTTATATAAAGCATAAGTAATCATGGCAAACAACCTCAGTCCCTTGAATTCAACTCTAGACAGAAACAATAATACATACAGCATTAGACAAGAGCCTACCTAGCTAGATCCATTTACAAATTTCATCTCAGGATAGAAATCATATGTTTAAAGAACTACAACAGTAAAATTTCAGCACAAGCGAAAACCCAACTATTCATCCAATTCCCTTTCACACCACACCAAGTTTCTCTCAGTTTTGTGTATTTTTAGTATAAAAATATGTCTTTAAGTCTCATAGACTGAATTTATTTTAATGCAGTTACCGTCAAAAAGCAAACTAAGTCTACTGCCAAAAGGCAAAGTTTACTGAAGCACATAAGAGAAGACTGGGCTTAAAACCTCCAGGTTGTTCTGAGAATCTGCCACTGCTTGTTATAGAGAAAGAGATCTAAATCCACATATCAAAATGAAAGGAAAGACTAACACCAAAACAACTCATCTGCTGACTGAAGGCAACTTTCAGGTGTTCCCACCTTGCTGCCCATAAGTGCAAAGCCACCAGTGCAACCAAAACTAAAGGCAACATCAAAATAACGAGTTAAATCGAAACGGATGGGTGTTTTCCATGGGAGGCAGTAGAAAAAGGAGGGTATTCAGGCTGGAGAATGCACCTACTTGTCAGTAGCTCTAACTTAGCTGACAGCCCAGCTCAGCAGTCTTTAGACACCGGAAAGTTCAAAGGGAGGTGAAAATGAAGATAAAAGAGAAAGGCTGAAGAACAATGCATTCTACAGGAAAGCACAAGGTTTTCCTTAGTTTAACAAGGTAGTCTTCTGAACAGCCAACAGATGCAGCATGTTTGGCATGGAAGTAATTTACCTCTGTGTACTTGGAATTAGAAAAGTGTATTTGAAAGGTGTTAAAATGAATTTGGTGCCAGGAAAAAAAAAATCAATGAGAATAAAATGTGTGAAAGAACAGTCTTTTGAATTTTTATACTCCAGAATTGTCTGTGCTGCATGCATAATCTTTAAGAATTGTACCCTACTGCACGCACCAGGAGGAAGTGCTATAAGGAGACAAGTGACTGCCGCCTTTTCCTAGAGAAGAACTTGCTTGAAAGCCAGGCTAAACCCTCATATTTTAGTCATAGTATAGGCACAACACACACTATTTCTCACCTTCCCCTCTCTACTATTTTTAATTGGTCTTACAAATATTTAGAAAGATTCTTGAAAAATTAAGTTTAATGCAGAAAAGCAACAACCCTAGTTCTTGCTCGAAGAGGCTACAAATTTTGAGGTCATTGGGTTCTGATATATGCAGCAGAGTTTGGTCCAACATCTTCCACATGGCTATACAAGAAACTAAGCATGGGAAAAGTACAGCTGAAAAAGGCTTTAGCTTAAAAATATTAAAGCACTTTTCTCTGAGGTTAGCTCCCATATATTTTGCTTCAGTGAAGTTATTTAATTGATCCACACAATATGATTTCCTGAAGAGATACCGGACTGTCCACCACAAAGTTAAAAAAAAAATGAACCTGACAAACTACCTGGCATTAAGCTGTCATTGGCAGTGGCTTCTTGCGCAACAGGCAGCTTCAATAGATGGTAACTCGATAGTCTTTCCAATTAGACTGCATTATTCTAAGCCATGCAATGATTAACGAGATAAGAAGCCACACAGCCAAACAATATCTGAAATTAAGTTTTATTCTGACCAACTTAAAAATTATTTTGATCAGCGTTAGTGGTTAACTGAAAAAAAACCCAACATTTTATTGAGAAGGAAAACCAAAGCTGTTAGTGTGGCAGGGTTAAATGATCAGGCAATATTACTAATCAGAAGTACTAGGGTTGAAAGCATTACACTTTAAGTAGTTGTGAGCTATGATATTTTCAAATAATTAAACTTAACTTAGCAAGGCGTGCTGTCCTTTATTAACAGGTAGCCACCTACCCAATTTGGTTTTAATGCACAGAATTCAAAAAGGCAAACCCAGAATTTTACACTAACATTTGAATGCCCAAACTAACACAAGGAAAATCTGTTCCTTATCTCTAATTAGGTATGAGAATTTAGCCAGAGGAATCAGGTTTTGAGAGTACAGTTGTTCTGCAGAATATAAGTACTGGATCATCTAAGTCCCTGTGTACTATGCAATGCCTCATCATGCTTATGTTTGTGACTATGCTTTGCTTACGTTGTGAAATCTTACATTATCTTCACAACCATTAGTGAAATATGTTTCAATTAAGCCAGTTACCCAAGGTAAATCCTTCACAGAGGCGCAGTGAGGGTAAGTACCTTTTCCAAGATTACAACGAGAGTCTGTTACAAAACTGGACTCAGAGTTCAGCTCCTGGGGCACTTTGTGTAAGCTCTGAGTCCCAAATCAGCACTAGGGATCTGCCAGAGTAGAGTGGGACAAGGATCCTGATGCTAAACGTGTCCATGTTCCCACGACACATCATCGCATTTCACACAAAATACATGAGGAAAATGCCAACTGGTGCATTAAGTGAACTTCAATGACACATTTAAGATGCAGGGACAAAAATACAAATTGTATTTCCTGAGCGACAGTAAATGTCTTTCAGGAGCCTTCCATTTCTCACATTTTCCATCCATCAGGTTTAAAACCACTCCTGGGGAAAGCGTGAGACCAGCAGTAGTAAAAAATTATTAAAAACTACTCAAAACAAAACAACAAAAATCAAAAGATAAGACAGGAGAGAGGTTGAAAATAACATGCAAAGTTTTCTAATGCCGTGATAAGACTCAGTTGTTCAGCCTTGTCTTGAATACACTGCTCAGGCCAAGTCAACACATCTTAAAATAGATACATAGCAGAAGAAATAACAGGGTCCAGAGACGTGCGGTGAAAATGATTAGAGAGATGAAGAGACTTCTGTATGAAGAAAGATTGAAAAAGTTAGCACCATTTAACTCTGACAAGTGACAAGTAATGGTGAACATGCTAGAGATACACAGCACAGCAACTGTTTATGGCAGATAAATTCAATAGTACTAATTGTTCTTTTGATAGCCAGCAGAAGAGATTGTGTACGGGATTGGAAAGGTAACTTATTTACAATCAATAGAAGGAAACACATTTCATACAAGATCTTGTTTTCTTGCGGAACTCTGCCACAAACTGACACTGAAGCCTAGACTTTAACAGGATTTGGAAGAAGATTAGCCACTTACGCAGACAATAAAAGCATCAATATTCACATTACGTAAGAAACAATACACATCTGGACATAAACTCTCATGAGTTAGGGCACACAAAAAACTACCCGCTGGCACTGCCATGAAAATTTTTCCTTTGGTGCTCACCTTACCATACCTTAGCAGAAACTTTCTACTGAAAAACGTGTGAAAATTAACGACACGAGGTAAGGCATAATAGTACTTGTAGGTGTGACTTAGTATCACAAGTCCTGTGTTCCTAGACTAGAGTTTTGTTATTACACTTACTCCTCCAGAGTGTTTCAGTATAAAGATTCAAAGGTTCTCCTTGCCACACTTCCACCCAATATATTTAACAGATGGCCTCCATGTCTTTTTCAATGACATGGCACTCCTGTAACCTGGGAGGAAAATGTGGAAAGGAAGCTACTTTGAGGGTCAGGACATATAAAACTTATGTATAAGATGTAAAAAAATATTTTACAGTGCTTTTTGACTCCTTATACTTCCATTTTTCCATAAATCAACAATTCTGCAATGAAAACACAGATCAGATTTATGTACAAGTATAATTCATCTATGGGGAGTTTATTTTTATCTGTTAAAGAAAAAAAAAGAAATAAAGCAAAAGGGGGTCATTAAAATAATGTTGTAAACAAAGTGCTACGGAAATCTACAGTCCAACACACAGAAGAAACAAGGCTGCCTGTTACAACACTGCTGCAAGCCCATTTGACACGAACTTGCTTAAGGTGAAAATGTGAGTATAAACATAAAACAGAGAAAATTCTTCACTTGCCTATCAATGTAGCTTTTGCTCTTTCTGTTCCTCTCCTCAGTCTTTGCTGTCCTCTCTACCTGTATCTTTGCGAGTGTAAAGCACACTTATCTTTTCTCCCTGAAGACTCTGGAGATCAGTGACTGATCAGGGATGCCTGGTGTGACTGTCAACAGCGTGATCACACTGTGCTCTAAAGACAGAGCAGCCAGTGCTGTTTGTTCAGGCTCCAATGAATGGAGCTGGCAGACACATCATGCCCCCAATGCACCCCCCCAGCTTTTATTTTTTTTCACAGAACAAGTAACAATAACAAATTCATGGCCACAGAGCTTTAAAAGGAACAAACCCCACAGGGTCCTTCTATATGCTTCTATTACAGTGCATAGGAATTCTTCAGTTTCCCTGAACTCAGCTATAAATAGACAAACATGAAGATGATGCGATGACACCTGTATTAATATTAAATATGAAAGCAATGCAAATGTCATGCCATAATAAATCTCATCAAATAATATAAAACAAAATGTTAGTTACATTGTCTGTAAAATTGCTCATATGTAATCACCATAAACTGTCTCATGAGTGGTGTGGTTGGTGACTAATGACCACAAACAAGGAGTAAGTATATACCTTCAAACATCCCAAGCTGCACAGCTATAGCAAAAAGCTCTCATTCCTTGTTAGGTTTCTATACTATAATACAAGGCAGTCAGTGTGAGTTTATAAAAGTCTTACATGTGTTTATGATCAAAGAAACAACCTAAGAAAGTGCATATGGTATTATCTTTCTCATATATTCAGTTTTATGAGACTCTCAAAAATGTGCTACGCAAACTGCACAACACACCTCCTTTTCACATACTGCATCAATACAAAACAAATTCTCCATCATCATTAACAAAAATTACCATTTTATGTAGGAAGAATAATGGCAAAAAGGACAGAAAGGACCAAGCTCTGCCGTACCTTAGTTTTTGGCTCATTTGCAATTGGCAATGTATGAAGCGCCAAAAAGGTACACAGACTTGTTCCCTATCAATTAATTTTCTACCAATGAGGCAAAGAAAAGTTTCCTAATTGACCATGTTCAGCTGAACAGCATGACTTGGGGTATGGTATTTCCTGCTGCTGAGCTGAAGATCAGTCTGTCCTAAGGGGCTGATTAAGGATCACCATGGTTGAACCCAATACACCTCAAGATTAAGCCAGGAATCCGACTAACACTTCCAAAGCTGCTGAAAGATGAAGAATCAAACTTACTCATCTAGCTCTTCCTCTTCAGCTTTAGAGGTATCTGCATAGAGGTATTTGCTCATATCCACTGGTCTGACGTTTTTTCTTTTTGCAGGTTGTGGAGGAGAATCTCTTACAATTACAAATGTTTCAGGCTCAGGATCTGGCTCATCAAATGGGTTCAAGTACTCTGTGGCATCCTCATCTTTGAAGGGATTGTAATTGTCAGCATAGAAACTTTCTTCTGGCTTTGAAGATGAAGCAATTTCAGAGTCCAGTTCTATCAAATAACAAAAAAAAAAATCATTAAACAGATTTAACACAGAAAAACTTTGAAACCATTTTATCAGCTCCTTACATTTTAAGGCTTATGAAAAGGTCTGCTTCATAACTCTCAATACATAAAGTCCTAGCGTTATATGAATTTTCACACTTTATTTATTTACAGCATAACCTTGTTTATTCAAAAACAGGTCTTTCAAAAGGTCATTTCATCTAGAGTATAATGAATAGGTTTCATTTTCTCACTTATTAAAGGTCTTTCAACCCAATTAGTTATTAGTTTTCTTATTTATCATATAAATGGTATTGCAACAGATTTTAAAACGTTTTCCCAAGCTATTAGCCAATTTGTATCCTAACAAAATGTTCTTTATTTATTTGAGCTTTTAATGAAGAAAAAAATGTATCCTGTATTTTATAAAAAAAATACTTTTACTGGATATTAAAAATGGTGATAGCAAGTAGGTGGTCTAATCATTTCTTAAAATGACTAAAAATAATTTCTTAAACGAACAAAAAAACAGTTATTAGGTACGACCAGTAATTACATTTCAAAACATAGATATTTTCACTGCTAACTGCTCCTGGTAACAATATGTAGTCTCACAGAAAAAACGAATTTAAATTAGCCTTAAAGAGACAGATAACCAAACTTCTTATCTATTATTTGGGCTGTACAACAAAAAGTTATTAGAAACCTGGAGCTGCATGCTGTTCTTTAGAGTAACAGACACTACAGAAAGAGCACTACACAAAAGTGAATGGCTGCTGGATACTGAATGCAACATTTCTCACAAAGACACTTAGTAACTTTAATCTTACTCTTCCTGCAGCATTAAATGATCAGAAGCTCAGTTCAATATTGGACATGATGTACTTTCAAAATCTATGCAAATAGGAATTAATGTGGTGTTATCAAGACTTGATATTCAATAACCACTCTCACATTATTCTTAACAAAAAGTGTTTCTTTTTCAGACGTACGGTTACTAAATTGAACAAAACATACCTTTTAGCTTTAAAATAAAACCTTTAAACAATATTTGTAGCAAGGGTATGAAAAAGCAAAAGATGGAGTTCCAAGTATGTTTGTCACTAAATACTTGGGAAGACAAAATCACTAGTCACACAACTATACAAAGGGAAGGGTCAGTGAAAGAAGCAGCACTGTAGTTGCTTGGTCTTGGATGGGCGATGTACTGAAGTTGCTAATCCTGGTGAATTGTTAGAAAATGTACGTGTTCTTTACTCTGCCAGTAAACTTCCAGTTCTCCCTGCCTCCAGCGTTTAGCACAGCCCAAGCTGATAGAAAGCCCCATCTCATGTAGTGTGACTGACTATAATCTACAGTTTCAACAAGAGGCACTCCTCGTTGGACAGGAATACGGTCCCCAGGTGCAGGTGGCAGCACTAAGACCAGGACAAAGTCCTGGAGCAGGAAAGGCTTTAGTCTTTCTCAGAACAATTGAGACCTACCAGGGACTGGAAAGATTTCATTTTAGGAAGAACCTCACACTTCTAGTGCTGCTCTTCTTGGTTCTTCACATTCGAACCTCAAAGACTACAATGTCATACTGTCTTTTATAGTATTTCTAAGGGTCTGTTTCTGAAGTGATAAATTCTTTTGCTCCATGGTCAGAAAGCAGAAACCAAGTGGATTTGGCTGGAATAACAGAAAAAAAAAAGAAGAAAATCTTACTTAAGCCTAATGTGGACACTCAGGGGATAACCCACTCATCTGAGACTGAAGGTGAGCTCAGCTGGGTGAAACAAAATAAACTTCTACTTTATCAGACAATACTGCAGGTTTTAACTGGACAGACTTACAACTATGCACAGTGCTTGTCCCCATGGGATTTCCCTACAGTGATTATTCAAAAATTACATTAAAAAGTTTATTTAATTCCAGGTGAGGTTTGCAGGTTCTTATTCCCTCAGCAACCTGGTCTAACTTAGCATTAAAGAACTAACTTATACAGTATTTATACCTATCTCCTATGTATCTCATTAGTTCTTATATTTCATTTCAAATTCAGAACACAGCTATCACTGTTTCAAGTCAAAAAATGGAGTCAGAAAGACTGAGAAGTGTAAATCGGACACTACACTGAAATGGGATGGGACGAAGGTAAAGCGAGATCACAAGCAGTTATTATTATGCTTAATGATCAGTCTTTACACTACCACAATGTGTTATAAAAAGAACTAATTTATTAAAATCCTTGTGACTAACCCAAATAATCAGGGTTGCAATAATAGTCTTAGCTAAACCTAAAAAAAAGAGGTCCTGTTACAGTTTAAACTAGTTAAGCCTCACCTGAATGTCATAAAACAACATTTCTGCTGTGTCTTAGGAGATGGGCATATAGACAAACTACTGCAGGATAAATCAGGGTGTGTATTTGCAGGATGTCAGCTGTAGTGCATGCGTTTACTCCTGTCCCAGAGTAAACACAACATGCTTATCCATTAATAAAAGGGGCTAAACCACTGGGCACTTATCCTGGGAGAATGGGTAGTTACTGCACAGTAGGTGATGCATATTAAGCTCACACCCTAATTTATCTGTGGTGATTTGTTCAACAGCCCGCATCCTTAGAAGAAAGATGATACAGAGAAAGCCACAATAAGTTAATACTGAAGGTCTACAGGTTGACTGACAAGGGAAAAAAAAAATCATTCAAGGCAGAAATTCTTCAAAACACAAATCAAGCAAGAATCCTTTGACAGTATCATAGATGAAACACATCGGAGCAGAGTCCAACATTTAAAATGGATTTTTTCAACTATTTTAAGCTAAGACTGGAAGAGAGGTTCTACATCGGCTTACTCGCATCACTCTGGTGTCCAGTGCAGGTGGTCAAGGCAAGCAAAAGTTTCACCCTGCTTGCCCCGAGATGTCTTCAGTGTGGGTATCTGCACCTGAGCTAGACCACTTGACAGTCATAGCTTACACATATATGTCCAAACTGTTAATGTCTAAAATTAGGTAAGCCAAATCCCGCATAGATATACATGACTAAGCTCATGGTAGTCAGGATACTACTCAAATGTTACCCACAAATTCAGTGATTTGATGAACCAGGCCAAGCGGAAATGCTTTTGAGATCTGCCCTCAAAAGATAGTTTCATCTAAGAAGCAGATGTAACTTTATGAAATGCAGAAGAATGACTGATGTATGTCTTGTTCAAGTTGTGCGACTTACTGATGACATTTTAACCAAAACTTTCGCTACTTTAAACTTCACTCAAAATATTTTATCAAGAGAGTGCACAACTACAAATACCTTCTTCTGCAACTCCATATGATAGATCACTGCACCTGCACATGAATCTGTTGATAAATACACGTTATCATATATGAGCAAAACTTGCTGATAACTCACAAGCAGTATTCAAACAAATATTACTAGAAGGAATGTCAGTAACATTTCCCAAAGTTAAAAACATTCAGGGAAACAATCTCTTAAAACTATACTGTAAGCTCTTATTTTTAATCTGCTTTTCAGTGTCTCCTGGAAACTACGAGTTAAATGCATGTTTAAATCTGATAAATTTTAAGTGGCAATGCAAATGGTTTTTGCAATTTTTTATATTTCAACACTTTGGATCAAGTGATGTAACCCTTCCTAGGACAAAATTATTTCTGTCGTTAATTGGCTCAATAGTATCTACAGGTTTGGCCTGACACGCAGCACTGCAGATCAGAGCTCAGAGACCTCTGGCTTATTATTAATTAAAAGATTTCATAAAATTCTACACGCAGGCTGAAATGGAAAAAGCTTTGAAAAAATATCGTTTTCAAGACACTTATATAGGCAGAATTTTGCAGGGACTCAGCTAAAACCCTCTTAACTTGGCTGCTCATTCTCTCTCCTCTTGTCATCCAAGATACTATTTTTTTCCCCCCTTGCTTCCTTCAGTGGCCCCACAGGAGAGAGGGTCCCCACCCAAACCTAACCAGGCTATCTCCCACGGGGTCTCTGAAACCCTTTAGGACTAGCTTTTCTATCAAGTGCAGGTCATCATTTTGTGAGCCTCCTCACAACAAATCCAACTGCTAGGAGCGTGACTCAACAACAACGCTCTTAAAGCTGCAGCCACTGCTACCTTCTCTAACAAATACACTCATACTTTCTCAAGGACCTAACGATGTTGGGAAGTGTATTTTGGGGAGCTGAACATACAAGAGCTTAAAAGGGGCTTATTTCTCTCTTAAAGCTGATTTTACACTAAGGAGTCAACAGACTCCCCTCCTTCCCCCTAATCATCAATCACAGCTGAAAACACAGAACTCCAGTCTCTGCTTGAACTAACTTTTTAAATTGCAGTTCTCTACATTGGTATACAGAGGGGGGGAGGAGAACAACAAACAAACAAACAAACAGACGACTTTTGCAGTTTGGCACTCCAAGGGTCAAACTCACAATAATTTTGCATGGTTAAGTAATAAAGCCACAGGGTTAGGAGTGACAAGAGGAGAAGCAGAAGTATTACTACAGCAGAAGCACCAGCAGCTCTTGTGCCAGATTCTGGAAACATTACTTGCCCTAAATGCACTGAGAAACACTGCTCGTGATCGTAATCACTCTGACACTACCTATCTGCACGATCAGCCTTCTAGTTCCCAAAGGATGTCCAGAAATCACCCTGCCCTTCAACCCACTTGCCGTTTGTTACACAAACATTGTGACACATCCCTTAAAAACAAGCAAACCCCCCACCAAAACATTACACACACCACTTTCCCCTTGGCAAAGGATGAAAGAACAAGCCACATGTGAAAGATATTTAGTTATGCCATTTACTGCACTGCTGGCAGGCACACAGTCATGATGGTGGTGTGAGCAGCGTAACAAACAGCACAAAATAAAAATGTTACTTCCCAGTACTTCTAGAAAGCATAATGACTGGCACCCCTATAAACCACTGATGATTTTCTGTTACTTTTCTTAATAGTCAGACCAGCAACACATACTATTGCATTAAGAAATATAAGGCGAAGGACAGAGTAATCATTTTCCTCTATGTCAGTTCTCGTACTGCTCTCCTTCGGACTATCCTAGAAGGATTTTGGGGTTTGGTACTGCACTGTGGCACTGTTTTCATTTGCAGTGTAACACATGCTGCAGGCAGCTCAGAAGTCTACACACAAGGTAAAGAAACACATTGGCAAAGTAAGTGCTGTTTTAAATGAAAGCGGGAGGCTGTGCCAGCAAATAGTTACATTCATGTCTCAGGTGTGTTGCAAGAAACTTGTATTGGTCATATGCAACTTCAAATTTGCATTCCCGACCTAATTAAAAAAATATCTGGCGTGCTGAAAGTGTGTTGTTGTTTTCTACTTGCATTTGTTGTATATGTTGACTTCCCCAAGTAAAATATTTCGCACAAAAATTAACTGATATTAGAGTTCTGTTGTAATGTGACTAAAAGACAATTCAAAAGGCAGTCCTCATATTGTCTTCTACATATCATGTAGTATAAAGCTGTACGCATATACTGTTCAAAGAGATTATTTTTCACTTTCCAGATTTCCAATGTCTAGCTGACCTACTAGATGCTGAGGGAATAAGCCTCAATTTGACACGTCAACCAAGAAACACAGCTGCAGATTTTTCTGAGGTGAGTTGTTCATACACACATTCACTCCACTGTCTGCATAACATCATTTATGCTAAGGACTTTTTAAACTACAGCAGCGTCCAGAGACAGCTTGCTGATGACCCTCTGCCATGCACTGCACCCACAGTGTGCACATGGATGCTGGGAGCACTCCTGCCTTTTGTTTCTCTCCACCCTGCATTCCCAGGGTTAGGTGATTACGGGATTAGGAAGACAGAAGGAAAGCAGCTGGTTTATGAACAGGCACAAGAAATATCTGTCTAGGAAACAAGTATCTACTGGCAAGTAATCGTGCTTTCTCTTTGAGTGACTGTCATTACACACATAGTCATACTCTGGGTGGCTCACAGTGCTCTCTCACTAAGCACACAGGTTACAGGTTTGATAGAAATATCACTGGAATACCTCTGCCAAACAGCGCATTGTGCCTTCTAGCAGTCTGATGGCAAAGCACTTGGGAAAGGAGGCTCCAGATGGCTGTTCTGCACATCTTGGGGAAATTAAGTAACAAATTGAACAGAAAGACTCTGAACTTTCACAAAGTCTAAATTCAAGACCTTCCCTTGTCCAGATAAAAAGATAAAGCAGACTAACATGTAATGAATAGAAAAATATTTTGTCCCTGCATGCATAAAAGGTCAGTATCTTGATTTAAGCAGATCACAAGACAAGTGAAACAGGCAATGTGACTTTTCAAGCCCATAGCATAAAGTCTGCCTTAAACCCCTGAACCTCTGTCATGCTCCCAAGCTCCTGGGGTGGCCACCAAAAAGGCCACATTCACTTAAGGATGCAAAAGCAAACAAGTGGGCATAGTCTCAAAGAGCTTCCTGAAAAAAGATGGCAGCAATGAAAGCCTGAGGTCTCAGAGTAGAAGAAATGTCCTAAACCATGAGGGAATATACCTGTGGCCAAATGAGAAACAAACAGGTCAGCCTTCTGCGGTAGAGCGACAGGGTACGAACAGCCTCGATACCGTGTAGCTTCAAAATGTAGTGCAACAGAAAGGGAAATCTCACCAGAATGGTAAGGTCTAGGTGTACCCCATACAGAGATACTGATCCAATTAGCCACAGGCATACATAGCAGACTCTGCTGTTGCTGAAGACCAGAACTGTCTTAACTAATTTGTCTCAGCATCTTTTTTTCCCTCCTCCACTTTCTGTGAAGGAAGAGGACTGGAGGAAAGACACACATCAAGAAGGCCAAGCAAGGGAAGATGGAACACAACCAGTCCCCATCACAGGGAGAAGCCACCTCTGGAGTGGAAGGGCCAGCACTTCTCAGAGGTGTCTCAGGTGACTAGAAGAAATCCTGGGGAGCCACTAATCATAAAGTAAAAGCTTTAAAAATGCCACACCAAATGTCCCATTATTTGTCTGACAGTCTGAAACACCTCAGATCTTCCACTTGGTTCGTTGCTCCAGGAACACAGACTCCAGCCACGTGAACCTGACAGAAGCTCCATCACTCCCAAATAAAAAACACCTTATGACACAGTAGGAAGAACCTAGTGACACCCTGTTTATCGAAATCACCATCATGTTGTTTTACATTGACTGCTGGATGATGGCGACAACGTGTAGGAGGAATATTTGGTACACACACACCCAACAACTCAGCATTGCTGCCCACAGCCATACAGATGGGACTTCTTCAGGGAACCAACAGCCTGAGCCCTGAGACTCGCTAAGTAGAGAGAACAGACCCAGAGGAACAGAGAAGTGTGTCCATGACTGTGACTGAAGATAACAGTAAAGGCCAGATGCCACCAAAGGGACCGGAATCGACTGAAAAAAACGTGCCCCACATGTATTGGGAGTCTTTGGGGAACATAAGCAGGCTGGAGCCTTGGATGCAGGCTGCTCATAGGGAACTTAGCATGAAGTGTCAAGCTACTCCAGCACTAAGAAACACCACCAGTTTATATCTCCCTGTCCCTGAGATGAGAAGGAACTGATTCTTTGTTCCTGTATTCTGTGGTCAGAAGACCTGCTGCTTTCTGCCAGTGCAGGTTCACTTTGGAAAGCAAAGAAAAGCTACGTTTGGAAAACAGCAGTTTAGATAGGATGGGACTTGCACAGCTCTCTCCAGGGAGAGGATGGTGCATTTCTTTCTAGAGCAACAAAGGAAGAACGGAATATAGGCTGATCTCTTAGAGAAAGTTGTGTATGAACAAGTAAAAGGATGATAGTAGGTGTTTTATATCCTTGGCTATTCTCCCTCCTTCTGTGATTCTAAGGGAATTCACAGCCAAGGAACAGACAGGAAATGAAGCCAAAGATCTAGAGACCAGAACTGTATCCATGTATATTGGTATCTACAAAGCTGAAAAACAACTCACTTCTGCAGCTCTAGAAACACCCGACAACTTTATAGGACGGAGAAGGGGCCCAGGATAGTGGCTTTACGGCTTCAATGGCCAATTACAGAAGATAGTGCAATGTTGTTGTTTGAGAAATGCAAGCCGTGAGACTACACCACAGCCAAAGTATGACAGGACTTAGATCACCACCCACATTGGCCTCTGTGGAAGGCAGAAAAGCCACGTTGTGAGTAAACATTCAGCTTGTCCAGAGAGAGAGAGTAACCACAGGTGGAAATGGCAGCTTAGAAATGCGTCCTCGTTAGACCTGGCATTAGAAATCCCACAGCTGTACCCTGGGCTGCTCCTGCTCAGTGTGGCTCTTTTGTACTGTCACTACAGAGTGGCTCCTGGGGTTTGGTCAAAGGTGGCAAATGCTCCTTGGTATTTTCCGTGGGAAGAAAAGTCTTGGAGCTTTGAACAGGAAAGGCTGCATACAGCTTCATACGGTGGAATTAACTATGGATTGGTAATTTGAGCAGCTGCAAACTAAGCAAATAATACACTCTTTTTTTGATGGCAGCAGATGGAAGCCTGCATATCTAGACATGGAGTTCAGAACAGCAGAGATGCCTGCTGTCTTGGTGCTCCTTTCTGGCCTTATGACCAAAGTCTTACCAGATTAAAAACTTACAGGGGTTGTATTTTTCACTCAAACAGAACAAGAATGGGCTTGTTGGTCTGGAAAAGGGTGCACCACGTGGTGCAAGGTATGATGCCAGAAGGCTTAACTAAGGAAGTCATAAAAGCAAAAACAGAAGAATGAAAGAGATACAATTAAATTGTAGTAATGAAGATTAGTGCTGACCAAGAATAGCTGTGATGCACTGAAGATTGCAGTGAAGGAAGTTCTGATATAAACCAGTATCCACACAGAACAGAGGCGCTTGACATCATGTGTTGCTCATTTATACCACAAGGTGAGTACTAGTAACACACCTGATAGGTCTAAAAGTCTCTGGTTCCACTCTTAGCTGGTAGCCCCCAGTGGCAAATACACATAAGGATGTGACTCAAAGGATAAATCCATTTTCCAGTGACAACTTGATCACTGCTATTGCTACCTCAGTACTGCATGCAATAATTGTATTTAATCACAATAACATTTTCCGCTTGTAGCCCTAAAAAAAAAAATCATGTTTTATTAAGCATTTGCAAATAACGACGAATTATGTAATACAAATCTATTACCTTCTACTTCAGGGTCTCCAAATGGATTTAATTCTGCTGTGTCAGGATCACCAAAAGGGTTCGTACTAGAGTTGGCCAGGTCTTGTTCCTCTTCGTCCAGAAAATTAAGCTTATTAATAAGTTCTAGAAAAAAGTTGGAATATTGTTTTAATATAGATACAAGCTGTCACCTAACATACTTCAAGCTCAAAAAACCCCCATATCGACAGTCCCTCAAAACACTGCACCAGGGTATGGCATGAACTGCACAACTAATCTAATGCATTTCAGCACTACACCAACAAAGGAGAAAAAAAAAAGTGAAATGAATGAAACTTCTCTTCACTGATCAGAACATTACATAACAGAAATGACTGCTAAGAAAGTCTTCTATTATCTTCATTAAATAAATGTTGCAGAACATCTAACAAGCTAAATACAGCAATTTCTTTTTGGTTGTTTGCATACATGTTAACTATCCACATGGAATTTTAAGTTTTGGATGTAACACGCATGTAAAATCAGAGAGGACATTTGGTCAAGCTAGACAGGTAAGTATTATTGACTACACAACTAATGTTTTAGGCTTGGGGTCTGGGGTTTTTTTTTTGTCATTTTTTTTCCGTCTCTTGTTCATTATCAGACAACAACGGAGCTGTAGAGGAGACAGGTTCTTTCTCTATCGTGTTGTTACCTGTTGGATGCACTACAAATTACTGAGAGTCATGCTGGGTGGAAGCACAGAGATAAAACTGACAGCTGAATACAAGCAGGAGTCAAAAGGCAACAGGTCACAGTAAATACAGACAATCAGAAACAGAAAGAAAGGAGGAAAGCTCATAGACCTTCAGAGGAACTGGCTGATTTAGCTGAAGGCATATTTGCTCGCTTTATGCAGTCATCTTGATCTTCATCTAAGCTGCTCAGAGCATTCAACTGGTTTACAATTTCTGTAAATAGAAGCCAGTCAAGACAAACATAAGGCAAGGGCATTTAATGAAACAGAAGTGGAACAAACACTGTTACTAGAAAGAGAGTGAGTGACGGAGAGAGAGGGTAAAAGAGAAGACAGAGTTATTAAAAGAATACACTTAGAACGAGTCCTTACAATGCTACAGCTACAGCAAAGCATCTGTGTTAAGTGCTTCAGTGAGAATTCAACAAGAAACTCAGTTAACAGATATAAACAAAACCTTGCCGGATTCCTGGTGTCAGCAACAGTAATTAGTTTTATGAGGACGACTACGCATTTCAGTTCAAAACTTAGATGTACTAGATATAATTATGAGACTTTTCCTGCTCGTGAAGAAAACCTGAATTTTAAACTATTGTCAATCAACACGAAACAGCCCCAGAACAATTTACCTCCCTCCCAAACCCTTAAGGCTACAGAAAACTAATACATACACACGCATTTTATATATTTATTTATACTTACAGTCTGATTATTTAACATTTACAATCAGTCACCATTGAATTCCGACCTATGAAAAGTTGTAGTTATGTAATAGTTCTAAAAGGTATGATCAGTATTGTGCTATGAGAATGCATACTAAATGTACATATTGGTTGAATTTGCCACAGTAATACTATGCAAGTAACACCCTACTGTCTGGTAAAATCCTTTTTCAGCTTCTATCCACAGTGGATAGCTGTGGATTGCCATGAATTAATAATTTTTAAAATGCATTAATCTTAATGTTTAATTCTAATCAAGTTTTCGATGCCTCCATAATTCTGGAAGGAAAGAAAGAAACAAAAAACAACTAGGTCTTAGTGGCTTCTGCCCCAAAGGGAAAAATTCCTCTCTGATCCCCCCAGTAAAGCAGTCCCACACACAGCACCTGCCAAATGCAGCTTCTGTAGTAATGGGGATTGAGCCTGGGGCATCTCTGAAAGACTCCAGGCACAGGTTTCTGTGGAGAGGGGACAGAGTTCCTCATCCTTCCAGCTGACAAACAGGCAGGAGAAACCTGTGCAGGAGAGATGATCCTGCCTGTTCAATATCATTGCCCCTCTTTCCACAGTGAAATAGATGATGTCTTCTGGTGTCACCAGTGAAGTTAAAGCTACGTAAATGCCTTTACTGCACATTTCTCATGCCATTCATTCTTGGATCTCCTTTATCTTGTGCACACAGTAAGTTACTTCTTTGTAAGGCTTTTAGTTCACTGTTGTTGTGTACCTGACTTTTCCTTGGATCGCTTTTGTTTAGGAAAGCAGACGTTTGTCACAGACTCTCATACTTCATTCTATGAACTAGTTATAAGGAGCAAGGTATCAGAGTGAGGTGAAAACTGAGTAGTATCATTATCATGCCTGTCCCAGCTCATGCTGGTGCCCACAGCCACCCAGAGCTTCCTAGCAGGGGGGGACTCATGCTTTTTCACAGGGCAACATCTTCATCAGTTGACACACCGACACTACTCTTAATTTCATGCTTACACAAACAGCATGAAGAACCTGAAGCCAAAAGCAGAGTCCAGAACCTGAAAATATTTCAGTCACATGGTTAAAAATGTATTTTGCAAATTTAAACTGGTTTGCAAAGATATGCCAATCTGCAAATTACCAATTTGGACGTAATCTATGCTGACAATGACAAAGCCACAGCAGAACTCCTCTTACCCTCACCTCCTAACTGTTCTTGACCTTCAAACAAAAATCTACTTAGATGGGATTACATTTGTATCTATCTATACAGAGTTAATTTCACCCTCCTCAATTCCTTATGTTTAGCTCCAACAAACAAGACTATTGTCCTAAAAAATAATATCAAAACTGCCCAAAAACTCTTATCTTTTTTCAGTATAAAATCATATATACACCTTAGAGATCTGAACCATATAATACTATCTCTTCTGGGAATTTTTAAGACTCAGGATACACAATGGAAAATACCTTCCTGTACTCAAATAAAACAGACTTGACTTTATAAAACACTAGTACAAACAAATTACTAGTTTAAAACAGGCTGAGATGCTGACATGATTTACAATTCATTATGCTAGCATGTGAAAAAAACCCAAAACAATTACAATTCAGTTTTTATTGTCAGAAAATAATAAATTAAGTTCAGAGCTTTAAAAAGAGGGAATTCTTTGATGTGGTCTGAATCACTTGGTCCCATCTGCCAAACTAAACACCCGTACGCACTACAATGTTACTCATTACAATATTAAATGGTTTATGTCATATTTTGGAGTGTGGAAATGGTAGGTTGGAGATTTATGTCCTATATTATCTTTTATAAATCTCATTATCTACAAACATATATTAGCTTGTTCTACAAGTATGTCATATAAATCACTGGGTTTTGTTTTTTTTTTCATTCTTGTCTCTCACTTTTTTTTTTTTTTTTTAAGCAGATTGGTGCTACTGACACAGATTAAAGGTATCAGAAGTTTACATGGGAGGTATGGTTTTGCAAAGCACAAGAATGGGTTACACATACTGCTTTCCAGAAGCCTACTCTTGAAATATACTGGGATTCAGACTCCTGCAATAGGTAGCACACGGGCAGATTGCTGAGTCCATGTGGCGCCCCAGGACCGTCACTGTACTCCTGAGTAGATGGAGCAGGAAGCAACTACCAACTACAGAATGAGGCTCTAGGTATCAATTAAAACATTAAGAGAAGCAATATACTTATTACTACCCTAAGTTTGTGAGTTATGAGCCACATTTCTTCAAGTACACTAGGATGCCTTGTCTTCAACTGAAGACTAAGGAGAGGATAATTCTGAGAGGTTTAAATTCATCTGTATTAATAGTGTAGAAGCAAAATATTTTAAACTTCTTTCACAGCTACAAACATCATTTTCAAGTTCACTAAAAATAGAACAGTTAGGTGGAGATATAGCTTTTACACATTAAAAATTTAAGCAAGAAATCTTGGGAAGGAAGCGGAAACGTCTGAGATGGATGGGTTTTTTTTTTTAAAAGGAAAGTGATGCTTTGAATGGAAAATATCTTTCAGTCTGATCTTAAGGTCAGTTGTATGGCAACACCTCACATGTTGACCACAGCGAATGCCACAGTGCTTTTGAGGTAGGTCAGTACTGCGCCACTTATTACATAGCTGAAGAAACAGAGGCACAGATACTTACCCAAAGTTAAGCAACACATCAAGGAAGAGAAACAGCATTTCCTAACTCACCTGCACCATCTAGAGCCCCATTCAGCAGGTCTCCCTTTTTCTCCTAATGGTGGATGTATTTGTTCCTGTATAAAACTGCAACTTTGGGCCCAATAAAAAACTTTTGTACACTGCAAAAAGGAACAGTGTCTGCGATAAAGATTTGCAGCATCTCTTGTAGCTGTGGCTTCAGAATGACAACATTTCAGTCATCAAGTCATCCAATGTTTCTGTGAAGACCTTGAGTTAAAAGTAAGATAATAATCCCTTCTGCTTTGCTACTTGCACTTGTCTTTTTCAAAGCTCTCTTACAAACATTAACCATGTAATACTCCCATCATTCCCACGAAGTAGTTACAGCCAGTATCCCCATTTTACAGCTGGGAAAAAAGGCGCACTGAGGCAAAGTGATTTGCCGCAGGGGACTCTGCTCTGAGTCAGTAAAGGCATTCCAGCTCGCTCAGCTGCCAACACCCTAACACAGAAACGGATGAGAAAATGTTGGGCGCAGCAAGCTTTCAATGGGGTGATGTAACTTCCTCAATTAACTTTATGGGATTCTGTGAACACAATTATTTTTGAAAGAAATTTTAGAAAGAGTACTTCCCTATATCAGTTTTGTTGCATTTCCTTCTTTCTGTATTTCTTCCCATTTTTCTACAATGTTTCCTACCCCTTTCTCCCTTTGTTCCTCAGCTCTTCTCTTTGTGTTTTATTCGTTTTTCCCATTCACTATATTTATTACAGCAGTCACTCCAACTGCCAATGAAATAAATCTTGAATACATGTTGAAATAGATCCTTTACATTTTAATCGTTAATGTTTACTTACTGTCCTACAGTTTATGTTCTCTTCTTGCTTGGGAAACTACATGCACTCATTCTCCTTCAACATCCCTCTCATCCCACTCCTTGTCTAACGTGGGAAAAATTACCCAGGCTAACGAAGCAACTCAGCCATTGTAGCCAACACAAGAAGAAAAAGTCCAAGACTGACCTTTCCCCGCTCAGGTCCCCTTAACGATGCACCTACAAAAACCCGAACCCAACCCTCCCGTCTTGTATCATTAGAACACAGTCTCAGACTGGCTGAACAATGAATAGATAAAATGTAATTCAGAAGTATTCATTGCTTCTGCCTTTCAAGCGGGTATTGTAATGTTTGCTTAGAACAGATAATTTTGGCCTTCACAACAACAGATGGAAAAGTTGAAATGCCTCTAAAAGAACTGGAAACTAGGACCTTGCATTGTTTGTCAGACAGCTCACCCTTCCCCATCTACCTCCAGGGATGTTCACTACCTAGTCAAAGGACAGTGGGCATCTACACCAGTTTTTTGCTTGTTCAGGAATAATTTCTTGGCTTGTTTAGATGCTGAACACCGCAAAATCAATCAATTTTAGGAGAAAGATCTGCTGCTTTTCAACTACTGTCCTTCTGTACATGGGTTTTCTGTAACTGTCCTCGGCGCAGTATCGAGGCTTAATAAAACAATTCTGCACAACAGTTTATACAGATTTTATGTAGCCTCTCCTTTATGTGCCCTTCCCTTCTCTGTGATCATTAGATGGCCTGGTGAGTATGTCAGGTTTTGTTTGGTGTTATGACACACACCTGAATTATTCTGGTTACACTAGGAAAGGAGAGGAAGACCTTGGAGAATGATTTCAGTGTGACCAGGCTGGTATTTCTCCACTCCCTGACGAAGAATACATTATCTCCGTCTCCCAGATATTTCATTCCGGACTTTCCAATCTCGTCTGTGCCAGACACATACAGTATAAGTAGAGATTTGGTCAGGGCACAAAATATTTAATTGAATATGTAAAGGATGGAGAAAACATATTTGCATCCTTTCACAACACTAAATATAACTTTGTAATAACTGCTTCAGGCTGAACCTTTCGATTGCAACGAAAGCTCGAAAAGATGTAACTAACATTTTGTAACACCCAAACAACATTCCTCAGGATTGTCAAGAACAGATTTGACAATTCACTTCTCTGCTTGGGATGCTTTTCCTCACCCTAGAGAAGGATCCCATTATTTCAACAGACATTTTTAAAGAGCACTAGCAGTCATGGAGGCTGGCACCATAAGTTAATTTCTCTCTTCCTGATTCTTTTCCACTAAGAGTTCCTACAGAACTTATCCGGAGCAGTGCTACATAATGATCTCCACCAACAATTTAACATCATCACATCCTGAGCTGACTTGCATCGATTAGTTCAGCTATCCTGGACACACTCAGCATTTTCATCAGTAAGCAATTCAAATGTAGTTACACTATCTCACTTCAAACAACCTTACTATCAAATTCCGTTAAAGTCCTTTAATAGTCTCCTGATTTCATTTCCACAAGACACCTCCAACCAAAAGGCAGAAGCACGCTGCCTGGAATTACCATGTTATTGAGCAGAACCTCAGCACCTACCCACGGCACAACTCATTTCGCAGTTATTCTCATAAAGTATCGTCATCACTTCAGCTCATCCTCTTGCCTTCTCACCCACTGACCCTTTCCCTCCACCTTTTTACTCCTCTGTTCACATCGGTTCTTTGCTTCCCTAAAATGCTACCTACTTAGCGCATTCTCTCCTAAAAACAGGACATACACACACACACAAACCAATGCTCTTAAATTCACAAATACTAAACTTTGTTGAGTTACAGATGGGTCCCTCTTCCATCAAACTGTCCTAAATTTTATTTTGGTTTGGATTTTTTAAAAATTAAATAGAAATACAGCATAAGGATAAAATCCTTGGAACACAGCTGGCAGTTAGCAGAGGGAACTATACATTACCATCCCCATGGAAAAACGAACCTGTAATTTTTGCAGCTTTTTCCTCTTGATTCACTCTGTTTTCTTCATCTTCTTCATTGTCTTCCTCAAAATCATCTAGATTTCCAATATCAGCTTGTTTCATACTCATCAAACTAGCCAGGCTTTGCATGTCTTCATCACTAAACAACAAATTTCAAACCGTGCATTAAAATGCAGTCTGTTAATACCACCTCTGATACTCCTGCCTTATTAAAAATCCTTTAAATAATTTTATGCTTTCTCTTCTTCAGGGAGGTCTCTGACCTCAGATCTGACCTTGAATATAGTGAAAGAACAAAATAAATACATATATTAATTTCTAAAGGGAAAGTTTTCTATTAACAAAATTCTAAAGGTTAAAAACAGTTCTGCCATGCATTAAGCGTCAATTTAATGACTGCTTCTCAAAATTTTAAACCAGTCCAAAAACGCTAGTAAACACTTATCTGGTCTCCTTTGGTTGAAGTGAAAATGTTTGGTCAGACCTACTGTCCATATGTTGCATGTGACATCTGTCACTACATTCATTCAGAACTCCTGACACTGTTACAGAAATTAAAATCCCTTTTTTAAGTATCTGAATTCATTAACAAGACAAAAAAACACTACATATCAATGGCCAATTTCAATTCTTACTTGACTGTTTCTCATATATGTCTTTCACGTAACTGCACCTTTCATATCGAATATGTTTAATGAAAAGATGACAGCAGGGAAAGATTCAGAGAAATAGATGTTCTACACTTGTTTCATAAAAAACTCAAGATTTTTGAAGTATATGATATCATTCTTGAACCAACAGCAGTCTTACCTCTTCTCTTTTAAAACCTTTTCAACATGTTTATTGGGATTAATCAAATTTTTTTTTAGCTCCTTAGAAGGAGACTGACTGGGGATTGCCTGGCTAGGGAACACCTCTGTTGAAAACAGTCTGGGGATCTTGGTGGACAGCAAGCTCAACGAGACCCAGCATCATGCCCTGGCAGACAAAGGAGGCAAACAGCATCCCGAGACTCATTAAAAGAGGACCACAAGCAGTAGACTGAGGGAAGTCATGATGCATGACTGCATCTAGGGTACTTAATCTGGTGTTGGGTCCCACAGTACAGGAAAATGTGTTGATAAACAGAAGCAAGGTCATCAGAGGGCCACTGAGATGGTTGAGGGCTGGAGCACTTGCCCTGCGAAGAGAGGCTGAGGGAAATGGACTTGAGTCTGTAGAAGAGACGGCTTCAGAAGGACCTAGCAGCAGCCTGCCAGCACTGATGAGGACGTTGAGAAGGCAGTGGTGCAAGGCAGGAGCATGACAGACAGTGAACACAGATTGAAACCAGAGAGGTTCTGATCTGATGTGAGAAAAAAGTTGGAACTGTCATCAACAAGCAGTAGGATGGATTGCCCAGAGAGATTGTGCAGTCTCCATTCTTGGGCGTTTTCAAGCCCCAGTGGGGTAAAGCCCAGAGCAAACTGCTCTGATAACATAGCTGACTGTTTAAAGCAGGAGGTTGGACTAGCTACCTCTACAGGTCCTTTCCAACCCAAATTATTCTATTTTCTTTGATGCTGATCATAATAAACCCAGGTGCACAGATTTGGTACGTAATAATGGCAAGGAAACTATAATGCCAAGGAAACTACACAAATTATTTTAAAGGTACCATTTGGTACCTTTGGGGCAATCATTTCCTACTGTGTGAGTTCAAAGTAATTTGCACTACAGAATCCGCAGTTACATAGGACAACTAAATACTTCTATAAAAAGTATTAATAATAATAAATATAAAATAAGTAACTATAAGGAAGTCACGAAGACCTTTCCATTCATGCAGAATCCTCAAGGTTTCGTCTTCCTGTTTTGATAACCAACAGATTAAATCAACTCTTTAAGCACAGGGGGAAAATGTAGCATCCTATGGGCAGCTTCTTTTATACACTGAAGATAAAAACCTGGGAGCAGTTAGCACACAGCTCCTATATATCACATGTTCATGTAAGGATGAGAAATTAAAAGGTCACCAAGGTACTATTTCTTTTTACTGCCCTGTCTGTATTCATAACATTTTTTCTGTATTTTAGAAATAAGATGATTTTTGGTACTGCACAGCAACAAATTGCATTACTATCTTCATAAAGTGCATAAAATAAAAAAGTGAATCTCACTTCATGGAACTAGAAGAGTTTATAAGAGATGTACGTCAGCTACCTTTTCTTGCATGGTCATGTATGTGACACCTGAATTCTCTCTTATTTTCACTACTAAGACAGTCTCCATTTACACACACTTTCACAAACAGCAGGGTTTTTTTTTTCAGGTCCCTGGTTAAGGGCAATATCAAAGCCCTGTTGTTACCTTACAGCCTACTTGACTTCCAGTCTTCAGTCCGAAGCCTATCAATTTCAACAGGAAAGAGACATATGTGATCCTAAATGGATCAGCTTTTACAAATTATGGCCTCATAAAGCACTAAGAGCCTAGTATAGCTATTTACTGTTTAGTTCATGGATGCTGGTTGTTCCAAAAAAGTTAAGAGGTTACCAGACACAGACTTTTTCATTCCCATTTTCAGCTGCAATACCATGTTAAACCACAGCTAAATACTCAGAAAAATCATTCTTATATGGCAGGTCAAAATGCGGTTCACAACAGGTTAATCAGAGGAGGGAAACAGTCATAGTAATTAACAGCTATTAATCCATCTGTGGCTTTCAAAGCATGCACATAAAAAGCCTTTTTGTGTCAAAATGTATGCCTCAACATAGAGTCTGGAAAGCTGTTCATGCAACAGTTTCAGTGCACTTGTATTGCAGTGGACAATGTCTACAAGCGCTTTCAGAATACTGAAAGCTAGAGGTAAACTGTTCGCCTTTTGGGAGAATAAGAAATTAAAGAGGTAAAAGACCAATTACAGCAGTAGTTTCCCCATCTACCCCTCTTTGTTCTGCCTTTCCCATATTCTAGAGACAGAAAAGGAAAGCAAAACAGGATGGGTAACAAACAATCCATCCTCCAGCCACATCAAGTTGTCATCATTTGACATATTGAATCCAACAGAAATTGCAGGAGAGGTTATACCACCTGCAGAAATAATCTGTATCCTCTGCACTCCAAAGGCTGTTGAAATAAGGGATGGAACCAGATGAGTGAGTAGGGCGAGTGTGAATCAGTGCCCAGCTGAACTCTTTTCACAGGGTGTTCTTGTGTTCAACCCAAGATCTTACTTCTGACTCCACCCTCTCTCACCTTACAACTGGCTTTGTCCTTCTTTAACTCTTTGTGAAATATAAACAGGTGAAATAGAAAGAAGCTCTCCTTCCCACACTTCCCTTGCAGTCTGCTAAGGGTATTGATGAATGAACACTCACATGCACACAAACATACACTCCTGCTGATTTCAAACCTGTAGATATTTTTAAGCTGTTGTTATTTAAAATATCTATAACTGTAGAGGACAAGCCCTTTGTCTCTGAAGAACAAAAGACTAAAATCAGAGTACGAACCGACTTTTAGTCAGTTAAGAAATTAAGCATGGGAGGAATCATAGGTATGTTGAAGGAATACTCTTACATTCTGCAGTTCTATACAGAAAGAGCTCTTCATCGGAAGAGTCCTTTGAATAGCAAAACAAAGCAGGCTATCTGGTTAAAAAAACCCCAACAACTTACGTGGCTTTTCCTTCCCTCAGGAAAATACAAGATAAAGAGAACTGTAGTGTGGCAGATACCACCTTCTTAGACAAAGGCTTGAATTTTAACTTGACATCTGTTTGTGTAGGCATGGGGCTTGCGTATTGCTTCATGTTGATGCTGCTGGTGGCAAGAGCTTTTCTTCGTCCAGAAGGAGATTCCTGAAAGCAAAGAAAAAACAAAACTTATGTAAAAGGTGATGTTACACTAAAACCTGCATGTGCCTAAAATAAAAAATACACTTACTAAATCCACATCATTCTTGTTTCAAGAACACAGGCAGCCAGGATTGCTATGGTCCTTTCTAGAAACAGAAATCCATTTCTTAAACTAGGACAGCTACTAATGGTGGCTCTTTGAACACTTGCTTAGTGGAATGGAGGGGAAAAAAAGGCTATACATTATGATTAGTGGTCTTCCTTATGAGATCCCAGGCCTTTAAGGGCTTGAGCTTGTAGCAGAATCCACAGCACACATCCATTTAAGCAAGAGGGAACATATCTCCAGTTCTTCTGACAGCAAACTGGACTAGTTTTGTCCAAACTTGGATAGTCCTGGACTAGGACTTCCAACACATGGAAGACATGGGTTTTAATTCTGCATATATTTCTTTACACAATGGTATGAGGCCATCAAGTTAATATTTTGAACTGCTGTGTTCAATGTCCAAATATAATGCCTGAATATTTTTCAAAGCAATGGTACTTCTCACTAGTGTACTATCAAGAGTGACAGGTTTCTGAAATAAAGGTTGACAATGCTTCCAAAAATATTGATAACAGTTTTGCAAGGGAAAAATAAAAAGCAAGAAAAGAGAAAGATAAAAGCTTAAGTTGTATTTCAAAAGCCTAAGTTGTTTCAAGATAAAGGTGTTGCTCAAAGTTTAACAATTCACACAAATTAATCTAAAATGCATCTAAGCATCTACTCTCTTGTTCCACCTAATATCAGCATCAGCAGCAAAGAACGATTATATATAATGCAGCTCCAGTAACAAAAATAAAACAAAAAAGCCCTGCTGTTAACTCTTTTGATAAATGTTCTCACAATAAGACTACATTTTATTGCAGTTGACAAATTGCGTTGAATAAAGGATACTAATTCAATCAAAATATTCAAGCATCCTTTTTCAAAGTACTTGACATTTCTGCCCAGCAGAATAAGTCAGAATGTAATATGTCATCCCCAAAGAATACCTTGTTTAAAAAACTAGTCTTATCTGTCAGATTATGCACAGCAATATTATACAGAACTATTAGTGCATGTAGATACCTTATGAATGAATTTCAAAAATGCATCAAACACTTGAGAAGGATTTAGGCCCTCTCAGAAGAAATACTTAAGAATATGCAAATACTCTCAACTGAATCAAGTTGAACAGATGCGACTACCACAAACAATAAGAGTGCTCTTTCCCCGGCCGCGACTGTCAATCAAAGTGCAAGATTAAGGTCCAAGGTTCTGACAATGTGTAAAATGGAAAGTATGATCAGGGAGTTTCAATTATTACACAGATATGAACAACAATAATCTGTTATTATACCGCACCTTTAGAATAACTAAACATTACAACTCCTTATACCAAAAGCAAGATTTACTGCGGTGCCTGTTCAGAAAGCAATGAGAGAGACACGGCACTTCTTTTTCGCATGTTCTCCAGGTAAATATACATCAGCAGTTTGCATCTTGACAGCAACTTGTTTCATAAAGCTAAATTTTCAATATTCATACTATGGTGTAAAAATGGTGGTCAAGGTGAATTGAAAGAAAGTTTGCCTAAACCTCTTCTAGTTAATTTTCTGAAGTATCTTGAGAGAAAACTGGTATATATGGTGTGGTGTGCAAGCATTTATGCAACTGGCATGGTAAAAACTACTTGCCAATGCTAGTGCATATGCTTTTCTGCCAAAGAGAAGAGGAACAACCAGAAATTAATGAGTAACTTGGAGCCACATGGAGAAGACAAGGGGGCAAGGGGTACAAGTTGCACCAGGAGGTTTCACCTCACTGTAAGACACACATTTTTCACAGTGAGAACAACCAAGCACTGGAACCACCTCCCCAGGCATGTGGTAGAGTCCCCATCGCGGGAGGTTTTCCAGATGCGACTGGACAGGGTGCTAGGTAAATCTCATCTAGGCTCTCTTTACCACAAAAGGTTGGATCAGACGATCCTTCCAGGCCCCTTCCAGCCTGAGCTATTCTATGGTTGTATGATTCTAACTTGAATATGCCCTCACCTGCAGTTAGGCCAAAGGAAAACATTCCACTGGTGGGCTATAATGACTAGGAAACGTTTGTCACACTTTGAACTTGACTCTTCTTTGAATCAGTCGGGATGAGCTTACACTTGCAGTCACAGACCAGTTATACCTTAGCTGGTTTTACAATCTGTATGACAGTATCACAGTATTTACTGAAATTATAGTTAGCAATGTAACTCAAATGCATGGAAAGACTCTTCATTAGTTCATTATTCCCAAATCATACAATTAGGCTTTCCTTTTTTAAAAAAAGAAGTGTTTGGTTTAGACATGCATCTTCTTTTAGGAAAAAAAACCCTGTTGTCATGACCTCACTCCCATTCATCAGTTAAAACACCCCAAAAAAGATCAAGCATAACTACACACAGCAAGAAACAGACCTTAGACAGAACAAATCATGAACATGGGTACTTGCTTGCAGCCTTCCAGATGAATCACTGATCAGCCATACCATGCCTTTATTCTGATGTACTCTTCTCTGACTATGAAAATCACTTCCCAGCAGCTGTAAACATCCCCAATTTAACAAAGACCTAGATTATTTCCATCCTTCTCAGTGCTGGCTCACCTGTTACATATACCCTATGCTACGAGAGCAACACACAGACCTCCCACGAGGTCCCTGCGGAGGTATCACAGGGAACACAAATATGCTTCAGTGACTCCAAAAAACAGAAGGTGTATTTAAGGACAGAGCTACTTTCTCTTGTTACAAACACACCATCTTACCTGGTAACTCAGATGCATGCTGTCTTTACCAAGGTAATTTTACCCAAAAAGTCAAAGCAAACAAGGTAAACCAACCCAAAGCCCAGTTCAATAGTGAATTTGAAGCGAAGAGAAAGAACAGAGCATTAAACTTGCAAGCATCCAAAAGCTGGACATGGATATCAAGGCAGGAGAATTTTGGAATGGTGTGGAATTACATTTTCACTTAACACCTATTTATTGTATAAATTATCATCTTGCCATTTGCAGCTTCAGATTATCTGGATCAGAGAGTGAATGAGAGACCTGAATCAGGAAGAGGTGAAGTTCTCCCAGGGAAGATGGTCATCAGCAATTCCTTGTGAAATCTGCTGGGGTTAGCTGGTAAAGAGGAGGAGGGAGATGAGTGAATGCAGCTGTGTGCCAGTACAAACGGGAGAAACCAGCCATGTGCAAGAAGATTCTCTTAGCACTAAACATCCTGAGGTGCTGGGAAGAATCAGACATACTTGGCAATCAAGTTCAGTCTTCCTGAGAAAGGAATTAATTTCATACCCTTTTGGTGGGTCAAAGACAGAAGTTGACTTTTCAGGTTCCAATTGCCCATAAAAATCCAAACTTGTAAATTTGTCATTAAAAAAACCCCCAAACAACTAAACTGAAAAACCTAAACAAAAATAGATAGTCCCTGATCTTTCAAGTTTTATTTTCCTCAACATGCAAGTTGAAGTATATCCTCCTACTCTCCCAGAAAATTAAGCATGTAGAAGTGTTGCAATGTTTTCTCCTTTTAAGCTTTATAGGCTTGGCCTTAAATAGTTTTAGCTATGTAAGTAGACAGTTTGCCCCTGAAAAGAATATTCTCATGGTGCTTAGGTCCATGACTGCTTTTCACAATGGATTATGTTTCCTACTCTGACACACAATCAACTTCTGAACAGTTGTCTTTGGAAGTCAGAACATACTAATAAGTGCTTCTTACAAAGGTTGTAACATTCGCTTCAAAAAAACCTACATGCTTCATATAATAAAATCTGAGTTACCCCAAAACCACAGAGAAATTTTCCTGCAGAAGAATAAATAATTTTTAAATCAGCAGAGACAAAATAATCCAAGAGAAATGCCTATGAGTGGGGTATACAGAAGCTCATCACTAGGCTGGAATGATGTATTGCGAACAGAAGCACACACTGGTAAGGCACTAAACAAATAACACACATTTAATAGTGAAAGTCTGATCCGGTGTTACTTGTGTCTTATATTAGCATGCGGAGTTTTGTGGAAGGTAAAGCAGGAATCCCAAGGCAAATATTTGAATTGCTCAAGTTCTCTGATTTTGATTATATAATCAAAGTCTAAGATGCATAAGGCTTAATTATGCCTCCAGGTATTTGACATATATGTGACTGCCAGGGTTGCCACATGACGTTTCGTGAGTGGGTGCACAGAAAAGTCAATTTTGAAGTCACAAGAGGGAAACAATACAACACTTAACTATCACGATTCATTCTGAAGAAAATAGTGATTTGGAAACTCTTCACTTTTTGAGAAAGGTAGTGCATTATACAAATAAAATCAGCTATGATATTTGAATATCACAGAAAGATAAAATTAACCTACAATACCAGTAAAATACTAATACCTCTAGGTTATCTTCCAGCTCAAACTTACTACTGTGTTTGAGAATGGGCACTGTTTGGTTCATAGGATCATACGTGGAAAACTGGTTAACAATCTTTTTTTTGTTGTTTCATGTTTCCTACTGTATAGTTCTAGCACGAGAAGCAGCACACCAGAAAAAAAGGAATTCTTTCAGAAATCACCAACAAATGATTGAAAAAGAACTAGTTGGTATGTTAGTAGAAACTACTGAAGCCTACCTTCTTGCATAACAGAATAATGGATGTCCTGGCTTGACCAAAGGCTCTGAGAAATTTGTATACTATTTACGAAGTATACTGTTTACAAACTGATCATTACAATTTACTTTAAGAATACTAAGAACCACTGATAAACATGTAGCAATACTTCTCCAGAACACTCGTCTGTGTTGGGGAATTTCTGCTTTTGTATTCTGTGCTTTTATGCCTTTCTCTCACAAGCAGCTCCATCCCCCTTGACAGTCTCCTACTCCCCTCAGTCCCTGAAACGCCTCCAGCGTACACCACATTTTAGGTGAAATAACCCTATCTGTGCACTACACCAAGCTGTATCAGCTGTTTACAGCTGGGGAAGTAGTGGGACATGGTGTTCGTCTGGCTCTGCACTATTCTGGCTGGGTGGTTGACACTTGTGTATCCTCATACTTCAGGAAACCTAGCAAAATACTAAAAATCTGGAGTAAGAAGAGCTCAAAGGTAGCAAAACAAAAATTAATGTAGAAAATAGAAAGATTTCCTAGTACCCTGGAGTACTTTGATTTCTGAATTCAGTCAAAGAAATACGTAGAGCAAGCAATACGTAAATCAACAGGAGTCACATTCCTTTTTAGCAGAGAAGAATATTAGTAATAACAAATTCAGGTAGTTCCCAATTTCTAAGCACACTGTAACTGCTTGTACAGACTTTAAAAACATTGTCCTCTCAGATACCAGCAGAGGTGCAATCCACTCTTGCCACTACTGATGGTGGCTGCTTCTAACTGACTTCTGGCCTTTAGCGTGGCATCAGTATACACAGTTTAGGAGCTAGTAGGGATATGTCAATGCAACTTGCAAGTCAACTGGAACCTACTCCAAAGAGAGACAAAATCAAGTCAACCAGAAGCCACATAGCTGCAAGTAGTGCAGGGCCACACTGGGATGAGCTCTCACGGAATGGGAGCACTTTGCACTCAGCTCTGCCAAAGTCAGAAGCCCTGCAGTACATACACAGACACACACAGTTATTTAAATCCCTGTTTGCAATGGATGCGTTTTCAAGGAGCAGTCCCCAACATTATTCCTCTACAGCATTTTAAGTTACTTCCACAAGCCCTCAAGCTACCATATTATTACTAATTTTGAGGGTAAGAAGAGAAAATTAACACTGCCCAAACCGCAGTCAGGTCAAATGCAGCTGCCATTTACTGTCACAGCTACAGGACCAGCCTCACTTGCCACACAAATTTCTGTCTTTTCAATAATGCAACCATGCATCATGCTCTTCCACAAAAGTCATGACTCTGAGCAGTGCCAGACATCCCAAAAGTTACCATACAGTAAGTGTCACCCTTACATCAAGATCTGCCTAGTGTAAAGTATCCACATAGCCTGATCTCTTCCTACAAGCAGAATAATGCGAAGCAATGCTACGAACCACTAGCCTTTTCTAGGAATCAGCCCCGTCCTTCCCTACTTAAAGCAGCCCTTTCACAGCAACAGGACTAAAATACTCTGGCAAAGGAATGAAGATCAGATAATCTGTACCACAGATGCAAAACAAAATAGCCCATTTTTACTCAGATGATGACGATCACAGATGTCGATCACAGTCACGTCACATTATTAAAACGTGCCCAACTCTCCTCCGCAAGAAGCAAGTCAAAAGATTAACACCTCCATATGCAAGGTCTGAACTCAGACTCTTAATTTAAAGGATACCCAAATAATGCAATAATGCAATTTAATGCAGCGTTCTTTCCTTAAAAATGTATTTCTAATGACCTTGTGTCCTGTAATTATGAACTGCCTGGTAAGTCTTCTTCAAGGTTAATATAAGAAGTGTAAGTAAATAAAATGCAGCTTTGTATTTTCTGTTAAATTGGCTTCATACTTCTAGAGTTACACAAAATCAAAATATTGGCCAGGTTTTGTTCACAGGGTATTTTCCTCTGGGTTATTTGGGCTGTGGAAAGAGTCCCTCCACAGAAAACAGCAGAATGTATTTCACCTCTCCACATCTAAAGTCAGCTTGCCTATACAGACCTTCGACCCCCGCTGCACTGCAGTCTTTAATCCCCGAGGCTCAAGTGCCCTCCTTTCGATACACATATATTGAGAAAACACAGTAAAACATAACCATTGAGCAGAAACTAGATTAAAAAAAGTACTGTACTTCTTAATTATCTAGATACTAAATGGTCCCTCTTTAATAGAAATATATTCAGCAACGTGCAAGCACTGTACAAACATTATCCAACTGGCCAACTGGCAAAGACAACAAGTTTCCTAATTGGATATTGCCATTTTGTCAAAAGAAACAATGAGTTCTGACTATCTTTCTCCCAGAAAAGAAAGACCTGCAGCGTAATATTTTCAGAGGCTGCCTTTTCACATTTCATAAAAGCGAATGCTAAAAAGCCCGCAAAGATATGCAGATTTTAAAGAGAAGCATTCTGCTGTACACTTGGGCACAAAATAATGAGACAAAGCAATTTTTCTAGCTGTAAAAACCCATTGAAAGGAACAAGTTTTGAGGATTTCATTTGCTTTTTTGCTTCAGAATTAAATGGAGAACGTTTTGAAGGAAAGCTGTCCTCTGGCACAAACCCCACCACCCCTACAGCCATCACACACCACAGGAGAGGAAATCCGAAAGTTCTCCCTCGCCCAACGCCGAATGCCAGCCCCACTGGCTGAGCTGCAAGTGCCATCTTGCTTAGATGAAAAGATCACTGCTTCACTGGCAGAGCAATATGGATCACTACAGAATTTAATTTGTGAGAGTATACAGCAATTAAATGCTAAAATAGACAAGCTACAGGGAGCTCTCTCAACTGGAGAGAGTAAATTAGAAACTATGTCAGTTAAAATAATTTAGACAGCCGGATGGGAGATTTGGAGGACCGAATGCAGGCAGCACAATCTGTGCTGAAAACTTGTTTAAAAGCAAATAATGGTTCAAGGTATCCAGAACATTATTAAAGATTACGATGCATTTGAATGGTGAATTTAATGTTTAAAAAATTTTGCACATACCAGAAAAGTCTGAGCCCTAGACATGAGGACTGGGAAGGAAATAAAAAATATCTAAGTTTTGAAATAGCTACACTTGATTATATAAATATATATTTGTAATGCTCACAAAGTGACCCTTGTCCTTGTCAGAAAGAAGGCTTTTCTTAAGCTAAAAGGCTACTTCAAAAACACCAACATGATGGTTTTCATAGCGCACATAGATTGATGAATCATTATATTGGAAGCACAACACACCGTTTATTACTTAGCACCAGTAGAGACAATACTTCCAGCAAGCAAAGAGAAAATACGATATGCTAGTACAGCTACTGTCTTCTCATGGTCTGCTTTTAGGACAGCCCCACGTGATTTCACTAGCGCCCTGAGAGAGTGCGGTATGTAGTGAATGGTTCTTTCTGACCAAAAATCATACCTGTGGGTGTGCTCAAGTAACCTGCTGTGGGTAACAACAGACCATTCATCTTCACAGACTAATCCTTTGCATTCACAGACTCTGGAAATCTCCAAAGATTAACATCACATAGGAAGTTTAGAAAATTAAATGATACCTAATAAACTGAGGTAATTTGTCTACACTATGCAAACTATTGAAGGTCCTGTTTGTCTAACAAAAATACTATTAAGCTTCTTAGACAACTACTGGACAGATGGCAATCAACGCTCATGATCAAAATTTTAGTCAAGCAATTTACTAATTGATCATGTGTATGAGACAGACACCCCCTTCTAAAGTGGGCTTGATGCTTATGACGGGCAACACAGAAAAGTTTACAGATGAGCTCGACAATTTTAATAAGTAACAGAGAACTACTGAATTGGGAAATAGCCTTGCAAAGGATGTGGGTAACTGCTTTATGTGCCCATTTAAACAGTCTTCATTGCTTTGTGCTTTGGACTCTTTAGTAAAACAGGAACACATCCTAAACACTCTCCCAGAGAATGATGCAATGAGATTGATAACTGACATTGAGAAACATTCGCTCTAGTATTTGTAGCCATTTTCCTCCTTGCTCTTTCAGATCACTTCCTCTAGAGGTGCTGTGCAAGTTTTTCCATTAATGACAGGTTTAAATTTACTATTAGACGCCTTTGATCATCTGCTAAACTCCGTTGTCCTTATGCTCTATGCAAGCATTACTGTAGCTTTGTAACATACACGAATTTTTGCTTGTGTTTGCAGAGATACAGCTTGTGTTGTACGGCTCAGGAGCCCTGGAATACTTGCATGTATTACTACACAAATCACTAGTAAGCAAAAGCCATTGAGATTAAATCATTTTTAGATGGCAAAGACTATAAGCTAAGTCTTACTGTAACTCCCATACAGAATTTTAATTTTGCCATGGACACAGGACACAAGCTCATGGAGGCTTGGCCGAAGTTGGCAGAGAAACTTCTTATTACCAACTAGCTGTTTAAATCCTCCAACCTTTGCTCTCAAAGGAGCAGATTTAAAGAAGTCTGGGCTTGAGCTGCTGCTGATACATGGCAGGTGACGAAAGGCGCTGCACACAGGCCTGGCAGTTTGGCAGAAAATAACAGTCCTTCATTTTCTGCAAGCTGTGTGCGGCTGAGCTGGATCCTTCACAGCATGCCGTCTGCCTCTGAGAGCAAGTCCCTCACTCTGCTTCGGCTGGGGCACTTCCAAACAGTATTCCCTCTGGTCTGGCTTTATTTTGCTCCCTACCTTTGAAGGGTTCATTGTATAACTGTATAGTGTTTCTGTAGAGGTAGCTTCGAAACAAAGCAGAAATACAGACAATTCACCTAAGGCTAGTAGGGGAGAAACAGCAGATGATAAAGTTGGTTCCTAAAATTTTAGCTGAAACTGAAGTAAGAAACACCTATTATGTGAGACTTCCTCCTTCCAGGGGGAAGACACTGGAGTTGACCTGACACCCATGATTTCATTTACTGCTCAGCAACTCATAACTCCACATTTTTCTATGTATTGTCTAAAGCGACTCACAGGTTGTTTTCTGGTTTTTGTTTTTAAATACCTGTTATAAATTCTAGATTTAAGCTCACCTACCAGTACCTGGCAGTTTAGTTCTCTATTCTGCCCGGCAGGAAGCCTCCATTTTAATCATTCACTCTATTGCTCACCTGCTCTGTGCAGAGGTATCCCATGAACGGTGCTACTGAAGCTTCAAATAGTCACACAATAGAAATGTCCAGTTAGTGTCCCCTGACAGAAGACGGTCTCTAGTGGAAAAATATATGTTTTTTAAAAACAGGGTAAACTAATTACCTATTTATTGTTGGTTTCAGATGTGAAAAACCCTTCTGTTTCTTACTTCTTCTTTTCACTTTCCATTCTAAACTCTAAATTTGCTTACTCTCAGTGTCACTTCAAGACAAAGACCTAGAATCTTTGACATTCAAAAGGTGGGTTTGAAATAATACCTCAAGCACAGCAACAAATGTTTAATGCGAGTTCAATATAACATTAAGAACAGTCATTGAAAGGTCTGTAGCTCCGTACAACAGGCTGTGCCTACCTGCTAGCCTTCTGAGGAAACAAATGCTGTGCAGGAAGATACACAGGATACAGACCCCAGAATTAACTCTGGATCATTTAAACAGACTCGCAAACGTAATGACGTTATTCAGCTCCTTTGTAAACACCAACAAGGAAGCAAGTTTTAGGTAACGCTCATTAAAGAAGAAACAAGGTCTAAAGATTAACTGCTCCAGTGACCTTATATATTTTCATTCATCTTCCCAGAAAATATTACATTTTAAAATGCCATATAACATTGTTTAGACTTAATTATCTAGCATCGATAAAACCTGTTCAAACAAGTTTTATAAAATACCAATATGTCATCAACTAGTTGTTATTATCTGAGGATAACTTCCATAGAGTGAATGCACAATATTAAATGACATAAAATTTGCAAGGCTTATGACACAGAAAAGCTTTTAAGAGTGTCAAGCGAAGATATATTATGAGTCTTATGTTATATTGTTTCTGTACTGAAAGTTGGACCTTAACTTGAAAAGCACAGACTGAGTGATGTATGGTCTGTAATGCTCGATGGCCATGTGCTGAGCAGTAATGCTCACACAGCAACCGTTCTCCTTGTCAGAACCAGAGTCCTTGGGTCAAATTATTTATCATTATTGGTAATATCTTAGGCTTAGGCTAAAAGATCACTTAAACCCAGTATGATGTTATATGAAGTTAACATCTCAGTTATTATTGGAGCACTAATGTATCTCCATTATTAAATTCACAATTGTGCTTTTTGTATTCTCTTCCCTCTTGCTCACAACTTGACTTTAAGCATGTGCCAAAACCACCAAAATACATAATACCAAGAGGATATAACACAGTTGGAAGAGTCCCCCAAACTACAGAGGAATTCTTGGACCTGCTGGTGCTCCCCCTCCCCTTCTCCTTCCCTCTCCCAGGTACCACCCTGGAGAACACGCTGCAAGACCACCCTAACTCTTACAGCTCTGCGGCCATGATACCAATCACAAAATTCTCTCTGGAAGAGTTGGCTCTCCAAGAAAGTCTCTTCATACAAACACATAGTTCTCTTGCCCGGCCACTTTGTTACTATTTCTTTTATCCAAACCTGCAGCTCATTATCAGGGACAAAAGCTCAAGTGAGACAGCTTTAATATGCAAACCAGCTCCAGCAGCCTCCACAATCTATCCAAGAGCAGTGTGGTTTGCAAGTGATGGTTCCTGCACGCAGCACTCCCCTCCACAGAGCAAAGGAAGAAAAAAAATAAATAAATTATTGAACCAAGGGATCTAGCCAACACTCTACCGCTGACGTGCGATTTGAATCTGACGTAGACGTATACAGGAAAAAGCAGGGGGCAAAGGGTAGGTATATAACTAGGGTAAAAGGGAGGCAGCTGAAAATTAAGATCTGTGTGAAGCTGGAGTAGGGGCATGCTCACGCATGTAAGACATCTCAGCTGTCACACCTTATGCACACACAAAAGTGAGAATAGTGTATGGTGCAGGTGTAGTTAATTATTTTATATATTTTTATAAACAACAATCTACATGTTAACAGCAAGGACAAGTACAAAGCATTCAAAAATGCAGCTCTGCAATAAACATAAACCTCAACTTTTTAAAAGCCCATCCATCTCTCCAAATTTGTTTCAATCAGGGGAAACAGCTAAATGGATTTCTTCTAACTTTGCACTTAAAGTAAAATTCACCTCAAGGCTGACAAGCATAAAAAAATTCAGTCCAATGGGTGATTTTTTTTTTAAAGCTGCAATATCCTGAAAACAGGGGCTTGTAATGAAGCTGCCCCATCAACCATAACCACATTGTCACTAGAGCAACACAATCATATTGCCTGTGCAAAGAAGCAATGCATTTAACATTTTCTTCACTGTGTATTATCTATTAGTTGAGTTTGTCAGAGAGATATGTGGCAGTTCCCTGCAATACTTATGAATATATGCCAAGGCATACAAGAACCCATCCATGTCTGCTTCAGCACAGGTTTGTCATCTTATATTTTGGAAAACAACTTAAAAAAATCCTCCCTTCTCTTATCTCAGGTTTCTGTTAAATGCTGTTACTATCAAGAAATAGAAGAATTCCCAGGCAAACATCTCAGATCTCCCCATTGCTATTCACTACTACTAATGCACATTACATGTTCAGTTCTCCCTTGCTGCTTCTATGAAAAAGCTCTTGTCAAAAACAGATTTCATTTTTTCTGTGTATGCACAAATTAGTTATGGATGATTAACAAAGCATTCATTCTTTTATTTGCTTTGGATGAGACTTGATCAGTGTTACATTCATGTGAGGGAAGCACTTCATTTTATGTTGATTAAACATGAAACACTGTACTGTTGATAAAAAGAGTTGTGTTCAGGGATGCATATTACACTGACAAAAGATGCGTGTTCTTGGGCTAACATTTTCTTAAACAAGTTTTTCCAGATTTTTAGTTGCAAAAAACTTGATATCCCATTTTTTTTCCTTCTCACCAAGTACTGGGCAGTAAGAGCTTTATGTCCCAAAGCAATCTGTTGCAGTCTTAACAAACAGCAATAATTTTTGCATATATAATATAATAAAAAGGCATTTTCAAATTCTGCCCCACATACAGCTGGCAGCTGTCTGAAGTGCCCAAGACCCGTCTCAAGGAAGGTCTCATTTAATTTCTTTAAACATTGTTCTTCAAGGCGCATAACTCGCATGATAAAATTTATCCAAAAAAAGACTGTCAAACTCAGTCAGACAGGCAGCAAATGATAATTACAGGTTTCTCCTCCTATTACATGAAAAATATAATGAAAATGAAGATGTACTGGTGAAGTCTTACAGAAACTTATAGCCAGTTGCAACCAACAGTTTGGCCCTGATCTAGTGTTACTGACTCCAGCTATCACAGGAGAACACGTGCACAAAACCTTGTCTATAAGGCCCATAAATCCTCCATGTCCATTAAACAGTGATACAGCGACACCAAAAAAGACACACTTCAGTTCAGAAAGGTATGCTGACTCCAAGCATATGATCTACTTGGAATTAAATCAAGTTAAAGAAAGCCATGCGATTAAGCACCTTGTTAAATCTGGGAACAAATTGTTAGCCCTTATAAAACAGCAGATTCTGTCTCTGGGTTTACGGCACATGAAAATAAACACACACACACACACATACACGCAAAGTATTAAGCATACTTTTGCAAGAGGGGATTTATTTTTATTGTAACTATATAGCAGTAAGTGCAGCTCTTACTCAGGTCAGGAGGAGGTCTGGCCACAATGACTTCTAAGCCACAAATCTCATTCAGGCAGCGCGGTCTCATTCTTTTCTAAACTTCCAACAAAGACCGATGGTATCACACCTTATAAAACCTCCCCTACCATCTCTGCCACAAAAATAAGTGCATTAAGTGTGTTTCTTAAACATCACCGAAAATAAAGCATGAACTTAGGGTTTTCATCTTTCTACCAGGCAGAGTGCAACATCACATGAGGCAGGAAAGCGCCCACACCAAGAGAAACTCGAAGGAAGTTGGGTTTAGAAAGGATAGCTAGCACCCCACACAGAAGAACACGATTTCTTGGGGCACCCCTGAAATACCACAGTGCTGGATGAGAGGACAGCAGGAGAGGAGAAGACGGAAAGCTTGTTTTGATCCAAGCAGGCTACTGTATGGTCTCTGAGCAGAGGCAGCGACCCGTGAAGGGACGTGGTTGTTAGCTGGCAGCTGTCTGAAGTGCCCAAGACCTGTCTGGAGGAGCATCCCTCCAGCACTGATACAGTACAGGTGTAGGAGAACAAGGGCCAGTGAAGGCAACCAGGCCCACCTGGAGCAGCCACGATGCAGTACAAAGTGTGAGCTCCTGCAGGGCATGAGAAGACGAGCGCTTGCAGAAACACCCTTTTCTCCTCATTGCCCTTATCTAGAGCAGAGGCACAAGATGACAACTCCTACCTGATGCTGTGGCTGATCAGATAGCATCTAACTCATCTTCTACCTGTATCCCGCTTTCCCAGCCACATGCTCCTGCCTTGCACCAGCCCTGGCACTTTGCTGGCTTTTCTTTCACAGCCCAGTTCCTCTCCCTAAAGCAGCAGAAAACTCACACAGAAAAAAACCCCATAACGTTCTTGTCTGGGTCAGGGAGATGAATGAGCTCTCCAAAGGCCAGGTGAGCACCAGCATCGGTACACTGAAGGGGCACCAGCACAAAGCGGAGAGCAGAGAGGAAGGAGCAAGAAACCACCGGTTTTGACAGCAGCAAAGTGAGAATGGTTCAGTCATCCTGTGTGGTTGCATTTTCAGGCACTATTTTACGGAGATTTACTCTTCCTGTTCCAGCCTGTGTGAATTCAGCTCCCCGTCCTTGCAGACAGGGGATGCCTGAAGTGAAACAAAGTTGTTTGTTTTTTTTTTCCCCCTAAGGATTCCCCCCAACTTTTTTTATTTGCTTCAGGTCACATAAGAACACACAGAAGGACAAAGCAGTAAATGCTCACATACACTTTCGTGTCTTTATTTCTACTCTCTGGAATGAGGCCAGAGACATCTAAGTAGTGCACTCTGTTCTCTTCCACTCCCTCTCAGAAATTATGGACTTTTTCTCCTCTGCAGCCCATTTCCTCCTCCATCTCTGTCTGGGTCCGAGCTTCAACTACTACAAAACAATGTTCCCCTTTTTGTCTCCTGGGCTTATTCTCTATGTATCTACACAGGGCTCTCTAAGCCCTCCCAAATCTTTAAGGTTTCATGTTTACAGATCCAGGACGAAAACCTGTTCTTTCTGCTCCGATTCTAGGAAAATTCCACTCTCCCCATTTTGCATATGAACTCAGCTGCACTCCTCTTCTTCAGGTTCAGCTACTCCATGGTCCTAAAGGGCTGCCACTCCCGAGGTTATTAGTACATTATTAGTCCTACTCAAATATACCTGATACAATCGTATAGCTGACTCCAAAAATTCAGAAATATTTCAAGGAACAGAGTCTCCCTATCTAAGCCTGAAACTTTAAATTGGGCATTGACAAGTCAAACACTAAGTATGTTGCATATTATTCAGCTTCCCATTTATTTGTAATATCTACATATATTATTATTAGACTTGCACAAATTATAATTCACAAAAATATATGTCATAAAGTAAATATCAGTTTCTATGCATCCTTTTAAAAGACATTCTTCTCCACATCCCAGCTATAGCATGAACCTTCCTGGAGTGTTACAGGCACAAGTACTGCCAACATTTCTAAAACTTCCCTAGAAACAAGTTCACATGTACACAAAAAGCAAAGACATTGCTAATGGTTTATTTATTAACATATCATGTTGCCATCTAAAACAAATACAAGAATAATTTAATAAATACAGAGTATGTCTAAAGAAAATATTCTGTTTCTTGGCTATGAAGTTACTTGAACTTATGGAATTGAAAAAAATCTCAATGTTAATTACATTAATATTTGATCCATCCATACTTAAAAATACTCCACAATAAAAGCAAATGGAAAAACCCACAAACAAAAAAATCCAGTAAAACATAAGCAGACTTAATCTTGTAATTATTGCTATGTAAAAACACTTGTAAGACATCTGCATTAATCAATTAGCAGAAAGTAGTCCTTCAGTCCCAGGTAGTTAGCAATAGCACTCGCAGAATATTACAGGGAGCCTAATGTTTTGGCAAAATGAGAGCAGGAAAAAATGAAACTAAAAGGCACAATGTACATGTGACCTACAGGACTTGGATTATTACCTCTAAGCTTATTAAGAGTAAAAGCTGTCAGTCGGACCACCCCACAACCAGGGAGGAAAACTAAGATTACTCAGCAGTAAAAGGCATAAAAAGGAGATGTATTCTTAGAACGGGTGAAGGCAGAGAGAGTGAACCACAGAGCTGCTTCGGCTATCTAGAGTGGTAATTGGCTCACAAGAGCGACTACCACGATAAGGCATTATCATTATCTAGCTCACATAACTGGAAATTCACGCTCTGTTCTTTAAATTGGCTTAACCAGCAGCATCTGCAGCACTTTAATTAATTACAGCAATTGGCATACCTTAAAAGTAGATGCACAGATCTGAAATGATAATGCCCTGTGAGTAATAATTGTAAAGCCAGCATTAATCCAGACCTAACCTAAACAAAACCAAGGGTACACTTCTTGTGCTTCCAAATGCACAGAAAAGAAGCTTCAACGTAGTAATTATCATTGTCTGTCCAGGTTCACCAGCAAATACTACAATTCTGTGTGACACTTCACATTCAATTAGCTCAGGAACGCAGAACCTCACAACATGCACAACAAAAATCTGTTCGGGTTTGATGTTGAGTTAAAACTCGGTCAGGCACTTAAACTCGGGTTTCGTTCGAAAGATAAACTCGAAGGTAAAATAGTAACAGAGACTGATTACCACTATTTATTTTTAGCACATCCCCTTATAAAGAAATAAAGAGGCCAGATATAACAGTAAGCTCAGAACAAAGTTTTCTTGACAGCCATTAGCTTTGCTTCAGAAAAAAAATCCACAGGCACTATACACAAACGTGGGGTTTGGTTTTTTTTTGATATCTGCAGTTCTCAAATATACTAGAATTACTTTTTAAAAAAATCAGAGACAAGAAGTTCGAAAACCCTTTTGTTCCTTTTATACACAGCAATTCGAAATCTTTACTTAGAAGAAAAGAATTTTTAAAAGCTTGACAGTGAGATCCACATACACATCCTGGATACACTTACAAGCTGTTCTGTAACAGACGACTTCATACCATTTTCAGCCAGAACACAAAACAACACTACCAAGATTTGTTGTGACTTGCTTCTGTACAATTTCTGGTTTAAAGACAGATTTTACGTTAATTAGCACCATGCTGCAAAACAGGACACAAGAATCTTAATCAAGTGTCTAATATGTAATGGAAGTTTAAAAAAACAAACACTTAAATAGCTCAATGTTACTAAGTTGATCAAATCTGATCCTCAAATTCATACATAATTCAGGGTCAAAATACCTGGCATAAGGCTATTACCAAACCAAACTTGAACTCCTCATTTTTCGAACACAAGTCTTCTCTTTCATAGCAGTGTGAAAGAATGAAACATAACTTGCCTGATTCTAGTAAACATGTAGTAGTTTTGAACATATTTTTAACTAAAACTCTCCAGCAACAGACTCTACTAAGCGATGACTGGTTTTAAGTTGCAAAAACTTTAACTATCTATCTCAGACAAATAGATGCTACAGCACAAAATATGCTTTTCTCTAATTTTGTCCAACACTTATTTTCTGAAAGCGCGCCTGTCTTCAGTGTAACATACAGAACTAACAAGGAGACAGAACATCAGCAAGGAAGTGAGTGCAAGCCCGAACAGCTAAAATACCAAGGCTGACGCAGCAGCAAAACCCAGAAATAGCGATCTGATGTAGCAGCTCACCCCACAGAGACATGCAAAAGGCAGTCATATGAGAAAAACACCTTTTCTAAAACAGCAAAACTCTGGTAGCGGTGCTTATATACTGCGTGCATAGTGTGTTCGGCCTGGGCAGACAGTGGTGAAGCCCTTAGCCTATGCTTTTTAAAATTAAACACATGCTGTCATCTGCATTTCTGGACATAAAATGATCTTACTGGTATGTATGTGTAATTTTAAGACATCAATATCTGTGCTCAAATATACCCTGATAACATGTTTATCTAGGGCGCACAGAAAACAAATGCATACACAAATAAACAGCTACACACTCAATGTGATCACATTCATCTCCTGAGTATCCACTTATAAATATTAATCCAGAAACTACATGTGCTACTAAGGCACCAGCCTCAGAGGAAAAAAGGCCACAGTGCAGGAAAAATATAAAATAAAGTAATAATTCTTATCTAAGACTGATACTTATTCTCCACAGTCACTCATTTCTGACGGAAAGGGATCACAAGTGCAAAACACAAGTTATTTGTTGACTAAATACCACCACGAAATGCTACGATATAAAGGTTGGAAGGATTAACACAAAAGGTCCCACTCCAAGACAAATGTCTCCTTCATAGTTCAGTTCACAGCCATCATGACTGCTCAGTCAGGCCTACGATTCTGAAACGCTGGGTATATACCTGCTAACCAAACACGGCAAAGACTTTCAAAATCTCTTGTTGATACTGGCATATTTTTAGAGGGTATTTTTAATTATCACCATGCCAAAAGAGACTTTTTAAACATGGGAGGATCACAAAATAGTTTCTGCTTCAAATCTCAGCGCCTTCTGAAATACCTTCTACAGAGGAATTATGAATTTGCCAGGCTGGCAGGGTTTACACTCCACTTCCTCCCTTCTCCTCCTTCCACCTCTCACCTTTCCCAAGCAAAAAATGCGAGATACGCAATAAAAAAAATCCTATTTTTAAGTATTTCATATTTACAAAAGCCTTACACAATTTAATTGTACTTTTATACATAGGCCACTTTTCAAAACAAACACAGAGAAATTAATTTATTAGCATACACTAAAACATGTTGGGTTTTTCTGTAACAATAAAATTACATAGTGATTTTTAAACAAGCCATAAGTACTAGTGGGGAAAAGCGCAATTCATATTTCTAAATATATCTTTGGATTTAAATATTATTCTCCAATAATCACAGTTCCACACATTCCTATGTTTCAGAAACTATCTAGACTATGTTTATCTTTTCCTAATTCCATCTTCTTAAGGTACTCAGTCTTCTACTTTCAGTAACAGACTACAGTAGGAAATACTAAGATTTCTAAAGGAGAAAAGGCTGAATTTTAGTGCAGAATATTTTATCCTTACCGGGATGGTAATTTTTCTACTCCCTCTGCTGGCATACTTTAAAAGCAAGGAAAGAAAAACCTGAAGGGTGTTCCAGCTTGTAAAGCATAATGAGAAATTTTTTTTTGTAACTTCAAAATAATTGTTTGCATAACTTGGCAAAACATTAATCTCAAATCCTGGGGATTTTTAAGCCATCAGCAATTTTCTGGCAGATTTCTTCGTTGTAAAAATTAACTAAGTACCTCAAAATAAACATCCCAGACCACTTTGTGTTACAATTACTATCAAGCAGTCTCATCACCTGTCACTGCTCAGATCAAATCAGATCACTCCCTAAAATACACTACATGGCTAGCAAAAGACCCTAAGAGCAATCTACGGAATATAACTCTACACGATTACCACAGGTGTACAGAAACGAGCAAAAACATCCTGAGCTTAATGAGTTGCTACTTAAATGTTACACGGTGCTCTGTGAACCATTTTATATTAAAATTGGTTAATTCTAAACATCACACATACAAGAAGTATTGTTTGACACAGTGCCATTTTGATGATAAATTGCAATCTACAGCTCAAATAATTCTACCCAGGGATTAACATTTCAGAGGCTGAGCCAGAGATTATGTGTGTGGATCTTGAATTTCATCATCTCCCTTCGGCACAATAGCTTATTCTTCCCTTTTTCATCTATTCTCTCATGAAGGGTCAGGAAAGCTTAGCCTTGCTGTTTCATTCATTTCATCTCTACATTAACCAGATACCTTGCAGTCTTTAGTTCTTACGTGTTATTCCATTACAAATACTACAGCCACACTGCACTATGCCACCGCTAATGAGGTATGTAGCAAATCAAAGGGTGCCATCAAGTGGCTGCAGCACACTACCAGCATTATGCAAAGTCAGTGTTCTGCAAGGGGTTTCACCAGGGCACACTATATAGGGTGGATTAAACTCTCCCATTATTTAAAGCTTTCAGGAAAATTCAGACTCTGAGAGATGGTGGTCCCACACGATTTCATTTCCTTCCTTTAAAATCCTAAGGCTCAGCCTAAAAGCCAGCACCACCACGCAAGAGACATCTCTGTCTCTCACCATATGGGTCAGAGGCTCTAGGATTGTTTTGGCCATTGTGTGCTCAGCTACTCATCACTGTCCACCAGAGGACAAGTTAAGAACAGCCTCAATAACGTCTGAAAAGCCTCACAACTAGCACTGGGACAAGAAGGATGCTGCAGGGTGGGGGTTTCACAGAAGATAGGGAGAATACATAGAATTACTTGTGCCACCACACCAAGTTTCAAATCAAACTGAGTTACAGATTAATTGTTAATCTATACCCCTCCTGAACTTGAAGACGATGCAAGAGTTCTTCCCTGCAACGACAGTGATGAGTATCTTCACCATTACTCAGCAATATGAAGTAAAGATGACTTGATAGATCGTTCTTCGGCACAAACGTACAATCTAACTCCAACAATTGGTCTTTTCAGATTAAACACTCCATAGCCAAAATCCATTTCATATTTAACCATTTTCTTCTAAGCCATATACTATCATCAGCTCTAAACAACAGCACATCACTCCAACTAACCTTTGCCTGGTAGGTAAAAATCAACCAACCAAAATCAAACCAAAAACCATTTTCCAGTGCACTGAGACAGATTTTTCCAATTAAAAAGAACGGTGCCTTTCTAAAAACCGTGGTGACTTTGTTACTGTAGGAAAAATTTTTTGCACATGCCATGGGACACAGAAGAGTTTTGCTTGGTGGGGATGAGATGAGACTGAAGATTACCCAGTTGTGTCTCACCAGATCACGGCCATTCACACCATGACTTCCAGAAACTCAGCTGTCACTTAAAATAACACCTTTCAGCTTCCACTTGCAAAGAAAGTATCAAGAAAACGTGACTGGAATGTAACTGACGAAGATAGACACAATTCTCTTCATTTCTGAAAGGGTTTGTCTCCAAAGTATAAAAAGCTGGACAGCCATGACCACACCAGCACAAGCACCAACTTTTTAAGGACGAAACTTCAATAATATTTTTCCTGTGGTAGTGACAAAGAAATGTCCACGCTCAAGAAATCCTCAAGGCTAATGAGTTTTAAATTCTTCTGAGACTGTTCCCATCTGACCTAAAACTAGCAGCAATGTTCCTATATGTGGTCTGTCTACACAACCTGCCACCAGTTCAGGCAACCACTTGTAATTCAAGATGCCTACCATAGCCACTCCAAGGAAGTGTACAGTTACGATGTACATGTGTGAAGACCAATAATGAATTTTCATCACCTGCAAAGCAACACTCATGTGGATGGACCAAAGACAACTGGAATTTGTAATGTAGAAAGAAGTCAGCCCTTAACATTCCCCATGTTCTCCCCCATAGCTAACTTCACGCTTCCCCATGTTCCCCTTACGCTTGTGCTCACTTTAGTCGGTCAGCTGAATTTCCAGTTCTGCAATACAGACCCTTCACAAGAAACCTGTACACAAGCTTCCAAAATACGAACCAGAGGCAAGGAAAAAAAAAAAAAAAA
>Ga0065711_1002215_pt1 | contig 49978 bp, 25 predicted proteins | sample Hoacrofraction12_FD_59098 | JGI IMG/M metagenome (GOLD analysis project Ga0065711, IMG submission 59098) | Hoatzin crop microbial communities from Cojedes, Venezuela - Epithelial fraction 12 v2 (version 2) | ecosystem: Host-associated > Birds > Digestive system > Esophagus > Crop | place... | reverse complement strand
ACCAAAAATAAAGTTTACAAGGTTGCATGGCATATGACTGCGTTTGCATCTTAATCTCGTCTCCTGGGATCGAATCGAAACCTCCCCAATACCGGATCGGGACACCTTTCTATTCCCATGCCTCCATCCCCTGAAAAAGTACAAAAGATCCCAAATGAAGTATCTGTTTCAAGCGCTATTGAAATAAGCATTAATTCAATTAAAACCAAGAAGTAACTGAGGAAGGTTAAAGAGTCCTAAGTAAAAAAGACTATTAGTGAACCCATACCTTCACCCGCCCCTGAGCACTCTCAGAATTGCTAGTTTAAATCTTGGAGTTCACAGAGAGCTAACAGGCAGAAGGAATTCAAACTGGTCAAGTAACAGGACACATGAAGCAATAACCGTGATGGTCAGACTCTGTTTTCTCTAAAGCCAAAATCCATTTTAATGCTAGGAATAGTACAGAAACCCTCTGAGAGAGCTGTAATTCTGTACAAGGTGATTATGTTTCTCCTAAAAGACTCAAGAAGATAGCTTGAGCAACCAAAACCTAAGATGTGGTTAGAAAAAATGGCAATGAATAGAAAGAACAATACTCAGAGCAGCTCAGTCTCATCACACATTTTCCTGAGCTGGACTTTTCAGGTACCCTTAAAGACTGCAGTTGCTGTGCTAGCTCTGCAGTACAAGAAGTTCTCTCCTGGATTTCAACTAGCAGTAGCACACCTTCGGGCAGAGCACAACTCTCCCATGTGGAGCCCTACAACTAGTCTAGGCTCCTTGTGTGACTAATAGAAAGAGATGGAGAAAGTAATCCCACCCCTAAAATACATCTCTCAAATAATATGGGCAAACTGCCCTCTGATATTATTTTTTCCTTTCCTGTGGTCTCTCGACAAGGTTGGAAACATGGACAACCAGCTTAGACTGAGGCTGAGATTTTAGATGGCCAAAGCTAAGAATGATGAAGCCAGTTCATAGCTTCTGTATTTTGGAATTGCAGAGCAGAAATTAGAAAACTTTGAAAAAATACCATCAAATTCAAACTTCCAAAGCTTAGCAGCATTTGGGTCAGGGGTTTAGTGCAGGATTTGGGCTGGCTGAGAGCACCATGAAGGAGAGAGGAATGAATAACACGGCCATGTTCAAGGCACCGGATATTTTATGGACATAACTAAGTTAAAATAAGACTTGGTAATATCTTACATTTTCCTTCTGTCAGCTAAAAAATGATGCAACTAGGACAGGTTACTGGAACTGACCTCTCATAAATCACGTAAGAAGGAACGGGCTCTTTTGTATCCTGTTAGCATATCATCACCATGTGTTCAAAGGTAACAAGAAAAATGAGAGTTCATTAATAGTTAGTTTATCTTGCTAAAAACCTTATTTCACCTTATCCAGTACCTGTGTCTATAAATGTTTGTTGGTGCATCTTATCAGATAACATTTCATTCTGTTAGTATTTTAGGTGTTAAAACTGTTTAGTGTTATAGAATGTGAATGACAAACCATTTAGCAGATAAGACATACCTGTAACTATTTTAGATTAATTAATTGTAAATCTTCATGTTTTCCTGCATTTGTTTGAAAACAACTATTCCATATAATGTACCACAATCAGAATAGCCTATCTAGTTCTTACACTCCTTTTTTCTCAGATTTTTGCTTTTTGAGAATACAAAACAAACTGTCTGCCATTTTCTTTTACTCTTTTAAAATTCAAATGAATTGATGTTCTCCTAGAAGCCCAAAATTGATAGATCTGAATTTTAATTTTGGAGTCAGTTCTAGCCTGGTGATGATAATTATGTTCACTGGGACCCACTACGCCAGAACTTCTTCAAAGATAATTTTTATATTTTTAATGACACCAAGTTGTTTTTATTAAGTTCTAAAATTGCACAACACATAAATAACAAGTTTTTAATTCTGTATGTCATTTCCAAGGATCAGAAAAAGAATATAATGTGCCTTACTGCACTTATGACCCTGCATTTCAAAGTTTTCACAGATTTTCCTGCTGAAAATATGGCACATTCCTTTTTGAAATTTTGCAGGTTTTTCAGACCAGAAATAAATAGTCAGAAAAAAGAAGCTGAAGAATTTGTATGCTCGTGAAGATCATTCTGAGTGTTTTAGGATTATTATGTTGATAATTTCTGTCTCTCATAGAATTTTTCACATCTTCCACGTATCTGGGCTTTGATACTTTGAGAAATGCAAGTATAACTACAAATGCAACTGCAGAAAATGGAGAGAAGTTAGATGTTATAACTTAGCTGCTATTCAGACAACTAAACCAATGCTTCTATAAAACCTGAGTTACAACTCTTTATACAATAGACTTATGAAGGGACTAGTTTTATTGTTCCATCTCACCTTCAGCTCAAAAACTGTCCCCGTATATCAGCAAGATGAAGACAAGAGTTTAGGAGGCTTTTTAAAATACGAGATTGGAAAAGGCCTGCTGGCGTATCACACTCCCTCCCTGCAATTACAGGCAAACACACACATAATCCCTTTTACAAACAGAAGTTTAAGTCCTCTCTTAACCAAACCAGGATTTGTACCTTGTCAGATTAGTATTTTTGCTATTCCTATTAGAAAGCTGTTCCATTACATTAATCTTCTCACTGTTACACATTGTCTTCTAATTTCCAGTTAAATTATAATTATGGCCCATGGACATTCATTTGCTTCTGTTGACATCAATGAAAGCAAGAGAAAAATGAATGCATATAACAGACTAGCTAACACACTGGTGGTTGGGACACTCCTGCTTGATAAGGCCAGGAATCTGAGTAAAAGTTATCACATTTTACACAAACACTGTAGCCTCTCGGCTAGCAACTTTTCTAGAGCAGGCATCCCCAGCTACCAGCCCCAGTTCTAGTCCCACCAAATTCTGCCTTGGACTTCAAGAACCTGTATTGTTGAAAGTTTTACTGAAGCTGGAATATTTCAGAAAAAGAAGTTGTGGTTCTGATGATGCACCACTTTCCAACACACATACAAACCATTTCAACAAATAATTCCCAACCATATTTATTACATAACTAAATTCTTAAAGGTATCTCAGAGAATAAGTGAAATAGAGTCAAGTTACTTTTTCTGAGAGATCTCCTAGCTTCCTGATTTTACTGTGGTTATATTCCCAAGTAGTAGGCAGCATTCAATGGGTTATGGCTTGCTGAGCAACTGACAGCATTTTTGTTTACACTGTTATTTTTAGCCAGTCCATATGAGCAAGTTCAGACATTGCTAACATCCTTTGATTGAAATAGACTTGGCTCCCTAAGGGGCAGGGAAACATTGGGACCATAACTGACAAATACAAGCATTAGGCAAGTGAAAATTATTTATGCAAAGAAGAGAGTACATGTTTTTTTTAATAAAGAAGAGCTAGAAGATGGTGAAGACCCTATTAACTCTATACATGAGTTTTAACCAGATACTGGATTGGGTCTAGCGCTGAATTTTCCTCACATCACTTTTCAACATCAAGTAGAAAAATGAGAGTATCATGGAGACACTTTGTTGGGTATCTGGAGAGAAAAACATCTGCCCTTTTTCCAGAACTGCTTACAATTTCTTTTCCCAAAAGCAAGAGTGGCCGTGGGAAGAGCTGTGACCCTGTGAGGTTAGGGCTACGTCCCAAAAGCATAGTCCAAGCCCAAAAGGCCTGGTGAGCTACTAGAGAAGCGATGATTAATTTCTGTGGAAGTTTCTGAGGGCTGAGGATTAGTTCCTCTTTGCTAAAGGTCAGCTTTTACACAACCTATTCGCAAGGAGCTGCATTTAGTGCTATGAGCAAGCACAGCTCAAGTGCATTACAAGAACAAACAGAGGTAGATACTCAGTGTGAACACTTAACTTTGACAACAAGCGACTTTCAACTAAACAATAAACAAAAGTTTTATGCAGTAATTGCCCTTTAAACAAGCTTACACCATGATCAGGGAACGTCAAATTTGGGAGGAAGTTTACTTTTGCAAGCTGTTGAATGTTGATAGGGTGTTTTTCTTTAAATAATAAATCTGCTGACTTTTGTGGAAGCTTTTGGAAACTATGAAACACACAATTGTTTCACTGAGGGGTTTGCTGAAAAATACCTGATGGTTATCTTTAAATTATTAGTTTAACTAAGAAGAGAGGCTGAATAGCGGTTGGATAGATATTTCGCAGGGATATACCTGGTTGTGTCTGCATCATCCACCTACACATCCCAGCTCTCCTTGAAGCCCAACAAAAAAAGCCGCTCTTGGCCTCAGTGAGCTACCTGGATAACTGCAAGGGATTTAAATGCAATGAAAAAGATACTGTGAGGAATCTCTGCAAGTATGGAGTTAAAAAAAAGGGCCTTTCCTGGTCCAAAACCCATGCAGTGAATGATAGCTTTGCCTCACCCCTAGACAAGCAATCTAGTGCTTCTTTCTAACTCCCAGCATCCCTTAAATGGTGACTGCAAGACCAGAAGTGTCTTGAGCTTTTTGTACTTTGAGGGCAGTCTCGTGTAAAGGAAAAGTGGATTCAGACTTGAGGAGGAAGGGACAGAGGATCTCAAGGGCATGTAGGACTTTTTTTTTTCCCCCTGCATGTTACAGGATTTCTCTTCAGTGTTACTGCGGAATTTTTTTCCCCTCTCAGGGATAAAATTCACCTCAGCAGAAAGAGTCAGCCAACAAAAATAATACAGCCTCTCACATCTACAGAAGTCCAAAGGGTTCAACTTTATCTTCACCTTCAATTATCCCTATTATCAATTAATCCAAAGAAATTATAATCACTAACCTACCCTTATCTGACATTATCATGTACTGAGCTTAATGTGCTTTATAAGCATGAACTTTGGCTCACAGCTGTTGTGGAAGAGGAAGCTGTTTTTATGCTCCTTCTACTGACAGAGAAGCTAAAGTGAAAAGGAAATTGTGCACCTGCTGGTCATCACCCAAAACTCCAAAGAAACACTGTCAGAGATCTCAGAAGGGAAGGACAGCACAGGTAAGAGAGTGTTTTTTGATCCCCCTCCTCAAATGTGTGCTAACAGTCTCTCTGATAAGCAGAGGAAAAGACATGCTAAAATGGATTTTTTCTATTTTTTTCCAGAGAGCAGTCAGGTTGGGAAACCACACTTTGTTCTTCTCAGCAAGAAAACCAAAATCATCATGCTCAGTACTGACTAAAGAAAAAGAGTAGAAACTTGAATTTCATTTCAGAGTTTCACCTTTTCTACGCCGATGAAGATGATGTTTAGCTGCATTGTAAATTCATAACAACATATGAGAAAACTCATTAGGCTAACCAAGCCCATGGCATTTTCTGTAGAAAACAGCATGCAAGGGACCACTTAACTATTCTCATGTCTGATCATGTTCAAGCCTCCAGCCCAACCACTGCAGGGTCATACGAGGAGGCTGGCGGTATCAGCCCAGTTCAAAAACTGCATGGAGATGCTTCAGGATTTGTAGTCTCAGGTTTTTGCCTGTTCGGTCATCACACCTATAGAATTCAGTTACATCTAAATCAGGGTGGAAAAAACTCTTCTCAAGACAAATAATCTGTTTTTTCTTGGACAATTCTTATTGGCAGTTATAAACTGAAATAAACTATTATTCCTAGTATCTTCTAATGATATTCCCAAATGGCTTTTTATGAACTTTGGTATAATTTTCAGTGTAGGCCAGCAATGAATTCAAATTAAATGCATATTCAATTTTCATTTTATAAGGTGGCCAAAACAATATATTGGAGTTCATCAAATTAGTTCCTATGAATTGACTTAAAACTTCTATAAATTGGCAGTGGTAGGAGTCAGCTGAGAAATATGAAACAGTTGAATGCTTTTGTTAAAAACATTTAACACTATATTTTTCATTTCTTTTAAACAATCATGGCTATAAGTTTCCTGCAGGAGACATTATTTCCCACACAGTACAGAAATTACCTCTGGGACTTCATTTTGCTCCAGACAAAGCACACATTCTTTTGCAGTGTGTGTGAATATCTGTGTGTGTGAGTGCTGTTTATCATGTAATAGATTACTTAGCCTCCTGCAGTTTATGAACAATAGACGGAAGTGCTCATTGCTTCACTACAATAGTAGCTTTCTGAAGTAGAGGAGTAAACCTGTTTACAATGTGAAGTAGGGGCCAGCGTTTCATTAATTCTTTTTGTCAAACCAGTACCAGAAATATTTGGGGGGCATGAGGGGGAAAGTGCTACATCATATAGGTGTCTTAATAATGAAATAAAATGATCTAAATGGTGCAGAGTTTATGGCTGAGACAACAGCTTTATTCCATACAAAGGTTATAAGATTATTTCATTATGGATGCTACAGGTGTCAGATGCAAGCCATCATTTTTTTCTACTGACTCTCACTCACAGCCACCTATGGCAAATCTCCTTATTAAAAGATGGTTTTATTTTGCTAAAGCCAGGGACTGGGTCGCAGAGTTCAATTTCTGGATCTGTCACAGGCTAAATCAGTGACCTCTGTGTGTTTATCATAACTCCATTAGTAAAATGGTGACAGTAGCATTTCTTCTGCTCTTTCTCTTTCTTTTTCAGAGTGCTAGCTCTTCCCAGTAGATTCTCCAATAGAATGGCCTTCTGTTAACACATCTAGAAATTCTGTTAAACAGCTGAGGAATGTAGGGAAGAACAGACTGTGGAGTTAGGATGAAAATCCCTGTAAATACATCTTTTCCTCCTCATCAGTTAGAACACAAAAAACCCATGCAAAACCTGGGCAAACACTGTTACTGATAAAATAACAGTGATAGTAAAAAAGGATCAGTTTCCCATGAAGAAATTACTAAAATTAAAATAATGTGCCAATTCTAATATAGTTTCAACAGAAAAAAATTTTCAAATGAAACAATGCAGTTTCTCATGGTATGGTATCTCTATTTGGCTTTTCTAAAGCAAGCATGCAGTTTGAGCTTTGTAATTTTGATTCCATTTGTGCCACCACCATTTTAAACAAATTGTATTACATACAAAACTATGTTTAAACAATGAACCATAACAGAATGTGAAAATTTTCAGATTTTTTGTCATTTTGGGAATTTCTAAAATTTTGCATTTCCCACCAGAAATTCTGTTTACTGACCAAGATTTTAGCCTAACTTTTTGCTCCATACAATGGGAAAACTCCAGAAAGTCATAATGGACTCACTAAAAATTGAGAGAAGATTAACAAAACAATACACAAAAAGTTCACAAACTTAACTGCAATATAAGTATATTGAGATGTATGCAGATTGACTAGATAACTGTCACTAATTCTTTCTGTTAAAGGACTAGAGTGGAAATTTTGGAATAGTGTAAGACTATCCTTCACTGTGAAGGTTTTTGGTAAAGAGCACAAACACGGTGCAGAGGGAAAACAACAGTTTGCAGATGCAGCTAATCATATATTAACATTGTGATTTTTTTCACGTTGGTGTGAACACTATGTTATCACTTACCCTAGTCAGATAAAAACTTTCCCAGGACATTGCTGCAACAAAGCATCACAGAAATGATGAAGGCACAGTCATAAATCCAGGCAGGGAACAACACTGTGCTCCGTTCCTATGGGCTATCACAACCAACCATCGAAACAGATGTAATGTAAACTGCAGCTCTGTCACACATGCTTTCAAGAGGCAATGTTCTGGTTAAAGAAGGGTACAGATTTGTTTATTCTAAAACAGAGACAAGAACACTGACCTTGAAGATCAGATCAAGTATAAAGTGGCTTAAAATAACAAACAAAATCTATGTCATATCTACAAGATCCATTTCTCAAGTTTATACATGAAATTCACGAGCAATTCTGGAGAGGCTGAACCCTCAAAATGGTATTGAGAATCCAGATGCCAAGAAACTGCCAGAGGAAATTTGGATGCTCAGCACCTCCCAGGGCTAGTCTGATGGTGAAAAAAATCAGAACACCCCATTAGACTAAATCAAAGAGCTTAACACTAATGGTTGTATACTGTTCTATCTTGATTTTAATGGACTTATTTCTGGAGCAAGAAAGACCATCAGTTGAGGAGGGAGAGATTAGGAAACACTTAAACAATCTGGACATATACAAGTCTGTAGGACCTGATTGGATGCAGCCATGAGAGCTGGGGGACCTGGCTGATGTAGTTGCTTGATTATCTTTAAAAGGTTATGGTGGTTGAAAGCAGTTCCTGAGGAATGGAAGAAATGAAATGTCATCTCTATCCTCAACAATGGCAAGAAGGAGGATCCAAGAAACCAGAAGCTGGTCAGCCTTATCTCCATCCCTGTGATGGTGATGTAGAAAATAATCCTGGAAATCATTTTCAAACACATGAAGGACATAAATGTTATCAGCAGCAGTCAGCATGGATTTACAAAGGGGAAATCATTCCTGACCAACCTGATAGACTAGTACGATGAGGTGACTAGCTTGGTGGATGACAGGCGAGCAATGCATGGTGTTTTCTTTGACTTTAGCAAGGCATTTGACACTCTCGCATAACATACCCATAGACAAACTGATGCAGTACAGATTAGATAAGTGGCAGTGAGGTGGACTGAAAACTGGCCGAAGAGCTGTACCCAGAAGAGTATAATCAGACACAGAAAGTCCAGATGGAAACCAATCACTGGTGGTGTATCTCAGGGTTGATGCTATGTGCTTACTGTTTAACCTCTTATTTAATGAGCTAAACAATGGGACAGAGTACATCTGTAGTGAGTTTTCAGATGATAAAAAAAGTAGAGGAGTGAGTGATACATGAGATGGTTGTGTTGCTGTTCACAGGGACCTGGACAGGTTGAAGAAACAGGCCAATAGGAATCTCATGAAGTTCAACACAGGAAAGTGCCAAGTCCTGCACCTGGGGAGGAAGAACTCCAGGCCCCAGTACATGGAGTGAAGAAGATTAAACCAGACTGCTTCTCAGTAGCGCCCAGTGACAGTATAAGAGGCAATGGGCACAAACTCAAACCTATGAAATTCCACCTTAATACAAGAAAATGCTTTTTTACTGTGAGGGTGATCAAATATACGAATATGTTGTCCAGAGTGGCTGTGGAGTCTCGATTCTTGGAGATACTGAAAACCTGACTGGGCATGGTCCTGGGCAACTTGCTCGAGGTGACACTGCTTGAGTAGGAGTTTGGGGTGAGATGATCTGAAGAAGTCCTTTCTAGCCTTAATGATTCTGTATCTCTATAATCCCAGATTAACTTGAATGTAAATAAATCCAGTCTCAAAAACCAAACAAAGAATCAACAACATAAAACACAGATGATAGGGGAGAGTAGTAAAATATGCGACAGTACTTTTTGCTTCTAAATTGTCTGTTGGACCCAGGTAAGTGACGTCTAATTATTTGCTGTAAATACTTGCCTGATATTTATTTTTCTTCCTCAGCCAGCTTGGTGATCCTCCTACAGTCAGCTTCTAAGTAAAATTGTGCATCTGAATTTCATTACTGCAAATTTTAATCTCAAGCTTAAATACTAACGCAAAATAAATTTTAAATCTTGCTTCCACAGGCAGTTTGTCTAGAAACATAGGATCAGAATTAGGTTTGCATAGTCAGAGATAAAAAAAGTCTTACAGATTGTGACCAGTTGTAATCAATAAACACAGCTTGAATTCCAGCCCTTTAAGATTAAAAACACTGACGCAGAGAAAATAAAATTAATCCAAAGTAGACATGGCTTTCTATACCTTTAGGAAAGAACTCCATAGGAGCTGCTTTTATGTATTACTTACACCTTTTAAAGCTGCAGATGCATTTACTAGTTAATATCTGCTGCCATGCTAGGCACAAAGAAAATATTCTTATGCATATTATTGCACATTTTTCATACCTACAAAGTTAAGTGACTCACCCTGGCCATGCACAAAACAGTGGCAAGCCTGCACTAGGCACTCAGGAACACCTAGAGTCTAGTCTAGTAAGACACACCCATATCTTTTGAACTTCAAGAATAAATCTGCATTGTGATCACTGATTATTAAAGACTGGATTGCAATATCCATACCTGCATTGTTCTCAAATTCTTAGGTATAATCTAAGTTCAAGACCTTTCCAAACATCTGCATTCACTACAAGGTGTACTTTGAGTTAGGCAAAATTTATCCCCATGAAGAGAAAATTCCTGTTTTCAAGATTTATGAGGCACTTACTCATTGAGAAGATCTGTGCTAACCCACTGCACAGGAGTGTATTTGACCCTTTGTGAATTCAAGGGTGTGTTACATATTACAAGTCCCAAGTGTGTGGTGGATTCAATAAAAGGCCTTATCTCTTTTGAAATCAATGGCAACACAGAGAGAGATAGACATAATTTTTAATGAGAAAAATTACTTTCTATGACATTGCAGAAAAATTGGAGAGAAGATAAATTATGCTTTTTTTCATTGGAAATTCCTTAGTATGAACATGAATGGTGTGACAAGGAGACAAGCATATGAAAAGCAGCATTACATGGCAAGTTACTGAGAATATAGATCAAGCAGTGCAAGCTCTATATCAGTCACTCCATAGCCTCTGCTTCAAGTGATACTGAAACCTGCTGTATGTTGCATATCTGCTTCACTTTTCACATAATATAAAATTCAGGGTGCAGGAAACGTGTCACAATGGCAGAAAGGAACAGTGTTCGGGGATTTCCAATTACTTTTACATAAGGCAACATAAACCCACATGCTCATCAGTTCACAAAGGAAATAAACACTAAACTTCATGCACTACTTTGTCAAAGATAGAAATAAATGACACAAGGGCACAGTAGTTTCCCAGTATAAAATGTCTGGAATGGAACTAGTAGCATTTCAAAGTTCTAATTTGTTTGCATTAGATAATTCATTAGGTAATATCAGCAATGCCAAAGTGTTGGATCACATGAGGGATTTTGAAGCAATACTGCCATTCCAAACAGTGACCATGCAGAAAGATATACACCTTCCATCTTTACAGAAGATATTCTATGATAAGACGTAAGCAACAGAAAATAACACTCTATAGATTTCTGGGTAGAAAATGTGAACTTGTAGCACTGAGTCAGAATAGTTAGCATGGAAATTCTTACTAAGACCAGTGTGGCAATCTGGGTTGTAGTCAATACACTTGTCCCATTCATTCCCAAATAGCATAGAATCTGCCTAGTGAAATAATACGCTAAAAAGATGAAGTTCTAAAAAGTAGCCCCTAATTCACTTACGACCCTTTTCATTTAAATAAAAGGAAAGTGGGAAAGTGGACATGTTTGCTTGCTCCATTTTGTGTAACTGAATATTCTGGCTGATGTATTACACAGCACAAAGAATCAGGAATTGGTTATAGTGATCTTTACAAAGAAATAAATAATTCATCAGTACCATTTATCTTGTTGCAGAGAACAGTTAATTGTACACTGAATTCTAAACCAACGCAAACCTCTATTGTTTTAAGCCATAACAAAGTGTATAAAAAACACACCACAAAGTTCAGGCAAAGACGTCAACAGAACCACAGAGGTGTTATGTGCAATAGATCTGAAAATCAGGGAGGCTGGGAGCAGAAAGCAGGACCTCATACTGCTGGCATGCTCTTTCCTGAGACCTTATTATAGTCCAACTTTTAGTGGGCATAGCAGTACAGCTGGTCAGAACTGACATAAAGTTCAAGGAAATCTGAAATATATTATAGAAATGTGATTAATATATTTTCCACAGTCAGGGCAATATTTTGAACAGATGTTGCTTCAAAACGGAAACAAATGATACTTCAGGAAGCTTCTCATGATGTTTTGCCGGTAAGTATCTAAAAAGGCAGTATAAGAATCCTTTACTTACAATGCACATTTCATCTTGCAGAACTGCAAGTGTTAGAACTACATGGATTAGATACAGTTTGCCCCACCACTAAATTTTTTCAAACCTTGAGTTCAGTTTTACTTGCTTTATTAAGTAAATCACTTGTATTTAATTTTTAACATACTTATGCTTTTACTCTGAAAGATGCCAGTGTTCCTCTAATGATGAGACTTAACAACATCTCTTAGAAGGAGATAGCTAAGTGTCCCAGTTTTACAGGTCTATAAGCTGAAATAAAGTAAAGACAGTGTCACATAACTAACCAGAAGCAGGGGCTAACTCCCGCAGACATCAAAATAGGCCCCAGGAACTAGACTTCTCAGTCTCAGTTCTAATACAATGATATTCAACTCTGGCAGTCCACAGACTATTTCTAAGGAATACAAAATAGTCACAAGTAATTAAAAAAATATGCTGCCAGTTGGTCTAAATTCTGCAGGTTTCTACCTCCACCATAATACTGAATCTTAAAAGTTGACAGGTTGAAGAAGATCAAAAAACAGTTAACTCCCTTTTGACCTTGAAACTTATCATGTTTTCAATTTTAGATCATTGATACTCATCTTCACAGAAAAGCTGAGGCTACTCTGTTGAACTATTTGAGATTAACATCCAAGTTTTGCAAAAAAAGTTTTCTTTTTAGGAGCAGATATGAAGCCAGAGATATAACTGAGGTAGCTAAAACCTTTGAGGCACAGAAAGATACATCCTTCAGAATGACTATGGTTATAGACCGGAAGAGAGATGAACACACTTCCAGATTCATTCCTGGTCGACTGGTGAAAAACACACTCATTATACAATGTAACTTGTGATTGGACGGACCTGGACTGAAGGATTCCCTATGTTTACTTTCTTGGATGAGCAGAGACAAGATCAACAGCTTACTGGGAAAGAGGGAGGGAAGGGTTGCAGTTCATTAGCAACTGTGACCACAGCTCTTGAAGACTTGTGTCTATTTAAGCTTACAGATAGTTGCACAAGCTGCACAAGTGTATTTATAAACAGGGAATACTTTTACGATATTAAGCTAAGAAACCTTGAACTTTGATCATTTACTCCTGCTTCAATATTCCATAGGTCCATACAAATGTAACACGCATCCCATTTAAGGTCCCTTTGAACCACCAAGATAGGACTGATAAGACTTGAGGAAGATTCAGGCTTCAAACATTAGCTTGGATTTCAAGAAACATTTAACTTGTTAAGAGTGTATTACCCTGTAATGAAAGGTGAGAATAGTTCATAGAAACACTCCCAAACTGGGTTTAAACCAGCTGATTCCAGTATCAATAACAATGTAGCCCTGGGAGCATAGAGCCAAGTTTCCTCAGCAGGTTGTGTAGGCTGTGCAGAGCTCTAGATTATCAGTTCCAAGATGTTTGGTCCAAAGTCAGGTAAGTCTAACTGAGGTGCCTTTCCTTCTGACTACAGTGCAGACACACTTAACAGTATAAAACAGAAAAATAACCTCTACAATTCAGCATGTTCAAAGAATCCCCAAATCCCAAGGAAGTGTACAATGGGGTCTTTCACGGTGGAGGTGTCGATGCTCTCACAGCATAGGAGCTTGTAAAAGAAAACATGCAGGTCAGAGATCAGAAAAAAATCTCCACCCATGTTAGCCTCAATGACAAATCCTCTAGCTCAAAGCCCCACTGAAATCATGTATAAATTAGATTGTTAAATTGACATTACTGTTGGACATGGTGGTCAATTATTCCCCAGATTCCCAAGGGATTAAAGTTTTCCAGTGAAATTGCTATTTCGACAAAAGAGATGTTAGATGCATCATGCCATTTAAATGCTATTGAAATTGATGCCAAGAAAAACAGTTGTGCCTGGCTGACATTGGAGATAATTTGGCAAGTTACCAAAAAGTTTTACTGTACACCCCAACTTATTGCTGTGTATACAAAGCTATCCCTTAAGCCAAAAGCTGTGTTAAACTATAACAAGTCAATACCTTATGCAGAAGGACAAAAGGTGACAAGGAAATAGAACATTTTTCAGTATTAAAGCATATGGTGAAAAACAATTTTCTACCAGAGCACAATCACTGGAATGCTTTTGTGGTAGAGAACTTTTTGTTTTGGTAATTTTTAAAGCCTGTAGGTCATCTGGAGACTGTTTCCAGCTCAGGAAGTTTTTGAGCATGTGGTTAGACCACAAAGTGATCTAAAATGCTTTAAGAAAATGTGGTTTCTTTTTCCTCCTAAATTTTTTTATGTCACATTTGTCAACAAACACATCACTGCACAAATGCCATGTGATCCCACAGCAAATTGCCTTTAGGAGTTGAGATTCTCCTGCCAAGCTCATCTAAGACTCTCCTAAATCACATACTCCTCCTGATGGACAGTGCATCCCTTATCATGAAGCTACACAATCTTCATTACCACAATGCTCTGAAACAATGTTATTAAACTGACGTTTCACGACACAAAGAAGGCAGGGCATTGTTTCATGAAGATCAAAATCCGTGAAAGACTCCTTAACTCTTCCACCAGCAGTGAGACAACCAGAATTATTTCAGAATATTTGATGCTGCAGTCAGTGAGAGAGGACTTTTTTTTGTCCCTTGACCAAAACACTTTAACTGCTTTAGGAAAGACAAGTCAGTGCATAGAGCATTATAAAGAGCAGAAAGCAAGTAAGCCTTTCCTATGTTCTCAAAACAACTTGGACTTCAAACACCTTCTACAGTCACTACCCCTGGTGAAAATCCATTTTGCTAACCTCAGCTATTCCAAAATTATGAGTAGAGCTTCAAAAAATTATGGGATTGAAAAAACGGTAAGACTTCAAGAAAAAAAATCATTGAATATTGAGGTTGTGGAAGCTGGCATTACTAGTGTGGATCTATTGCTTTCAGGCAGAGCGAAGGCAGGCAGAGTGAAGGAGTATGTGTCTCTGTTGGCCTGATCACCATCTGGTTCAGCTTCTGAAACAAACTCTTCTCCCAAATTAGCTCCTCTAATTTGAAAAAAACATTCCAAACAACTCACAGTTGAACCATAACATCTAAACTAACGGTGCTATACTTCTAAGCATAAGTAAAATTTGTTCCAAGTAACAGGGAAACAGAAAAATGTTAATTTGTGTTCACATATCTGTTTATACCTATGACGAGTTACATTGTCTGTTGCTTCTCAAAATGACTCAAACTAATGACAGATTCACATGATAAAATGTCACCTAATTCTCTCCATAATAGAAATTTGGTTAGGATGATATAAGTTACCAAACTAAGCTGTCCGTACAATCCAAATATAGAGTACTAAAATTTTGCTTATTTGAAACAAAGAGACAATAACACACCAACAATTCACAGAAACAGAAAACACAGGCACTGAGTACACAAATGTATTTTATGTCTAACCAGCTGTATAATAATTTGATGGATGCCAGATGCTGAAAAGCAAGGCAAGAGCATAACTATGCAACTTATTTGAAACAGATATATATTATTTAAATTTATGCGTGTAATAACGAAGTGATGGACTGGGTATGAGTTTCAGACCGAGTTTACTACATACACCAGAAACCATAGCCCTGTCAGTAAGCTGCCTCGCTGGTCAAAAATGAAAGGTACTGTAATATTTACTGTGAGAAAGCAAGACTTTCCCAGATCCCGTACTAGAAAAAAATCCATCTTTTTCCTTCTAAAATATCTAAGTTATAAAGAGTCCTGAAGGAGGAGCTGAACCCCTGCATTCACTCAGGACACTCTGAGAACTTTCACAGATTAATGTTCACATTGGAACTATGCAAACAAATAAAATCCATAAACCACTTCAGACCTGACAGAACTGTACGCCACAGCAACAGGTATGAGGAAGGTTGGTCAAAGATTCATTCACACTGAATGCCTAAGCTAGCAGCGATAAGGCAGGGAACAGTCAACAGGGGAACACAGAGAGCGGCAGTGGGGAAGAATTAACATCAGACCTGTGAGAAAGGAAAGGCTCCAGATTTTCCCAAGGTGACAAAACTCAGAGACACACCTCTTTTTTCCGCCATGTTCTTTGGGTACAGCATGAAGGGAAGTTACAGAAAGACCAGACTTTTCTAATATTTTATGTTTACGTGAAGTCATTTGTGCTGCAGTCTATTTGCCTATAGAATGCCTTTCTATTTGCAAAGTCCAGTAGCTTTACCAGGAAGTGAGAAAGGAAAGACAAAGATAAAAAGAGATTTTGTGCTACTTCTCCAGAGTTGGTCACTCTGTTTTTTAAACAGTTCAGAAGAAAAACATACAGAGCTAGGAGAAATCTTAAGTCTGTCTTACCTTTTGTTTCATGTAGCTATGAAAATGAGGGGTTTTTTCTTCTTTATCATATCTTATTAAATTAAATACTATCATATGACAATAAATCTAATACTACGCTTCATTTATAACTCTCCCAGTGGAACACCACGCTTTTAGCTATGCTTCCAAGCAGATACCTGCAGACTTGTCATTTCCTCAAGGGCAGCTCTCAGATGTTCCAAACCAGCTTCAACCTGTTGCACCGCATTTGGCATTGGGACAGCTACAGAAGTCATCATTCCCAGCCTCCCCTTGCCCCTCTGCCAGAGGTTACCATAATCCTCTCAACAAGGATGAGGCTGAACAGAACATGTGTTGAACTACTGGAGTCCAGGGCTTATAAAATTAAAATCACAACTTATGTTGAGAAGTCAAACAGCAAACTGCAGACACTCAGGAGACGCCACATGTCACGTTCGGATTTCCTGCCTGAAGGATTATCTGGAAGAAATTCCACAGGTACCTACTACTGGAAACCACTGCAGCCACCCCTGCGAAGCTACCACCTCAAAAATCAGCAGCTCAGGTAGACTACTCTTCATGTGGCTGAAGAGGCGAAGAACTCAAACTCAGCCCCCAGGCCTGCCTGAGATGCTGTGTAAGTATCCAAGCAGCTAGTACACACCAGGCTCTGCACCACCACCGCTGTATCGCTTGACACTGCTATGGGGTTTGACTAGTTTAAAGCAGCACCAAATACAGCAACATTACAGCGTGACAGACAGAAAACTTAAAAACACAGAGGACATACAAAGTGTAGGTCTCCTGAAAAAGGCAGAGTAGAAACTACCTATGTCACTTGGGAAGCACCAGAAATTCAAGTAACCCATAAACACACTCAGCCACTTGTCATCATGGTTCACCAGGCATGGAAAGAGTAAAGGTGCTCCTCGGCAAGTTTCCAATTGTCCAAGCATCGACTGCTACTGCTGTACAAAACACTGCAGATCTTCCCTTGTAGTGATGTCTGGAGATCAAAATCCCTCATTAACCTCTGTGTACCTTCCCCAAGAGCTGTTCAAACCATGGGTTATCAATAAAAAATAAAAAAAAAACATAGGAAATGTAGAAGTGAAAATGTAGGGAACTTTAAAAAATAAAGTCAGTTGAAATATAAAAATGAAAAACATATGGAAAAACCAGTGGTTACTCCTCATTGCTGTATTTTCTAGTTTACAGGGCTGGCTACCAAGTCTGTAGGTAGTTGCAGAATTCACCTTCAAAAGGTAAAATTTATAGCCCTCACATATAATCTAAAATATGTACATGTGTGTTTGTGTAAATATTTATAAGGTAATCTTGGTTGGGAACATAAGTCAAACATGACAAAAAAAATATAAATAAATTCTTCCATAATCCAGAACTCAATGATTTTTCCATTTTTTTACAATTGCCATTTTAGCTGGGAAACTCGTATCACCTATTCTTATCTTAATTAATGAGACTGGTTCATTAGGTACTTTGCTTTGTTCCAGTAAGTAATCTGTAGATAACTGCTAAAACCAAACCTTTTTAAAAGCAAAGCCTTTCTAGACCTAAACCTGCCTGCAGACTCACTCTGAAACTGTCACAGGTGATTCTCTGCCACAGGGTCCGAAGCCTCCTTTACAGCAGTTATCACATGAGCAGGATTACACATATTTGTTGTGTAATACACATGGTTAAGTCTTTTGTAGAATGCGCAAACTGAACATTAAACCTTCTATGAGAAGTGAAGAAAAAAGACCTCTTCTCAGATAAGAATGATGAATTAGATGGATTAGCTAAAAGGATTAGTGGCAGTCTATTATATATGCTGCTAGCCTAGTTTAAGCACTTATTCATGCTGCCTTTCCAGAAAAAAAAAATCTCTTTCCAGAAATGATCAATTTTGAGGCTATGCATAAAGTCTTCAATGGAGAGAAAAATATTTGCTTATCATGCTCCACTTTTACTGGAATTCTAGCCAGGAAATATAAGACCCACTTTAATTCAGACAGTGCACAGACTCTAACCTTACAGCGCACGACTAAACTGGCAGTTTAGAAAATATAGTGTGGGGCTTTGACAGTTTTCTTTATGTTGTGGCATTTAGTCTAGTTTCATATATATGTAGTTTTCAGGAACTGTATTGTTGCAGAGTTGGATCTAGAATATAAAGCACTAGTGGCTTTTATGAGCCTGTCTGGACTATCCAAACAAAAAAATCCTTGTAGTAGGCAAATTTAAGGCCCTACTACTCATGAATTTTAATGAATGGGCCAGAATACATGTGTAACACAGCTCTGTGCTCAGTGGGCTTCATAAGTGTTTTAATGTGTTACCACTGGCTATATTCTGAGGAAAGATGGAGTGGCTGAGACATGTGCTTTAGATCAAGATGATGTGCATTTTCTTCTCACATCTACAGTAGCTTGTTCTGGCCACAGTATTGTGTGTGGAATACAGCAGACCAGGAAACCAAGATGGCCAAAAATCAATCTATATCTAGAGACTGTATTTCACAGTAATTTTTACCTTTTTTTTTTCCATACTCTTAAATTCTAACTGAGCAGTAACTGAAGAAAATATTCTTTTTGGGTGCTGCAGCCAAATGATCTTGAATGAAAACTAATGTCCCTGCACTGGATGTCCCATTCATCTATCTCTTTCAAATGCCAGGTCACTTCTTGGTCTTTGGGGTTCTTTCAAAAGTAAAGCTTCAGCAAATCAAATAAGTTAAAATCCTATTATTGTTTGTTTTGCAGGGTTTTTAAAAGTACACAAGGAAATCTTTCTGGCATCTACAAAAATACTGTTTGTTATATATCCATGAAATTGGATACCTATGAAATATTGACCCCCAACTTAAACACCTACTCTTCTACAGAAAAACGGTGTTTTCTGCCTTCCTGAGCACCTCATTGTTTCCTTCCTTCCCCTGCTCTAACTCCCCTTTCCCTAAAATGCTGTCTCGCCTATCACACATCTGGTTCTGGACTACTAAACCTGTATGCATGCACATGCATGCACACACATTTTCATTGCTCATAAAGGAATGATTTTCTTTATATGAACAGGCCAGAGAATATTAAGTGTCTCTCACAACTGACCCTGTGTCCTGACTGCTGTGGCTTTTAGAGCACGGTCACCAGCCAGACTCCGAGATCATATTGTAATTGTATGAGGCTAATGCTTTTTTATTCTTGTCTGCAGCTGACTTTCTCCCCAGCTACAGAAAATACTGTACATAAGTAAACCTGAGAAGAAAATAGGTCAAGAGCCAATGTTTTTGAAAGCAATAGGGAAGAAGCACTCTGTCAGGATTTCCATGAAGAAATAGAAATTGATACACACACAAAAAACTCTCAGTCTGTTTTTGTTCAGATTTCTCTAATATTATAGCAGAATATGCAAACTCTGCTGTATTTCCCTTTGATCTGGGCCAAACCTATTTCAAGAACACGCTTAACCCAGACCATGTATACTACAGGCTTACAGTCAGATTAATCTGAGCAGTCTGCCCTGATTCCAGCCCACTGTAACAGTCTTCAGAGACGAATGAGTGATTGAGAAACAGGCTGCTGACCAAGGGCTGGAATCCAGGCGCCCCGCATAGTGGTACCACTTGCTGGATATGGCCAGGCTATGAGCTAACCTGCCTATGACAGATACGACCTCTACAGAAAAGAAATCCCTTTTCCTTCACTTCTCTATTCACTGGGACCTCTCTTTTCTCTAGGAAGGCCAGCTACTGCTGCCAAACCAGATGCTGTCTATGAGCAGCCTAAGCATGGTGTTGCCATGACCAAGTGCAGTACAGTTTTGGCAATCCACACCCCCAGCTATGAGGGGAAGTGGTCCAGAAGGAGCTGCCAAGGCAGAGATTGCCACCCTGCTGCGGGACTCAGCTGCACACCAGACACAGCCCTGGGGTGCAGTGGTGGGACCTCTCAGGAGTTAACATCATATCTTGCTTGTGAAAGGCTCCTCCAGATCACCCTCCTCATAGATCTTTAAATATGTGTCTGTGGTCTTGATCATAAGAAGACCTGTGTATGCAGCTTGGAGGGCGTGGAAAGCTGGCCACACCCATGCAGATCCTGTGAAGGTGCGTCAAAAGCCATTTGTCCCAGAAACGGGCAAGGAGTTTCCTGAACTAGCTGCTAGTGAACTAGCTTGGGTGTGGTTAGCAAGTCAGTTGCAACATTACACGACTTAACATGAGTTCATCTACCCCTTTCAGTCAATCCTTCTTCTGCGGTTTCATCCCGTTATTAAACGGTTTTGATTGCAAATCTCCTTGTAGCCACATTTTCCTCTGAAAGCAAGGTCAGATACATATCTGATGAGTAACTTTTGCTTGCCCAATCATAGAAGTAAGCTGTCATGGTAGGAATGTGAGTAAATCAGGCTGAATATCTCAGGTGAGGGGTAGGAGCAAGGATATGTATCTTGGTAAGATAGCCATTGAACCCTAAGAACTGTATAAATTAGTCTACATGGGCCACTCTATCTCTCTGTGCAACTATCTGTCATGTTAATTATTGGTGGAAGACAAGAGAATGTATATGCAAGATGTCAGCAAAATCTATATTTTGCCTGCTATCAGGCGGGAGCAGAGTTTGAGAAAAGCTTCAGGTTATACAGGCACAGCTCCCGGGACAGACCACTCAAGGTTGCTAGGGGAATTAACTGAAAACAACGCAGGCAAAGGCACGCTAAACTTGCCTTCTTTTGGTGATTAGGTTATTTTAAATCTCTCAGGAGATTCCATTCCACTTAAATGTACCATGATAAGACACATTCAACAACACTCTGAAAGCAGCCACGTCTGGAATAACCAGTAATGCACACTTCTCGTTCTGTCCTGGTTTGAGATCTGTGATGCCTGTGACCTTCACAGGCCATGTTCTGCAGGCAGCAAAAGGAGAAACAAGGCTGAGACACAGTGAGTGGCCCTGAGCAGAAGGAGATGAGCCCTGGCACTGCTGAGAGTTCAACAGCTGGTTGTGCCGAAAGCCAGGTACAAAGAGAAGTAACTTTCCAGATGGTTACAGCTGAGGAAGAAGAAACATTGGTGGCAACCACTAGTCCTCCTTTACATGAACTTTCTAGCAGCTTGCTGGTTATGGGCGACGCAGTCCAAAGAGCTGCAAAGGGATTGACTCTGCTCTTCTGGAAAAGACTCTTTGCTGACAAGCGGTGGAATAATGCCCTGTAACACCACAGAGCTGCCACCGCTTCTGACGGTTACAAACTGGAAGCCATTTCCCTGTGACTGATTTTCTGGAGCTCAGTCTGGCTTTGTTCATGTTCCTCGAAACCGTGTCACTGGAAGCTGACCGCTAGATCCATTACAGATTGCAGCTTCTCTCAGGGGTGACAATCAATGCCCGGGAAAACCTGGTTTAGGGGAAAATTGTTCGGTATCATTTGTAAGTGAAAGTGCTGAATGCAGAGTACAGCGGCTCTAGGCAGTCAGGTAGCACAGCTACCTTCCATCCCCCCTCCCCCCCTCTTCAAAATAAGACTTTTATTTGCAATGGACTTTTCCACAACTGTAGCATAGAGGAAGAGTGGTGAAATGACACATGTAATTATAGCTATGTTTGTCTGGATACAAAACTCTGTTACAGAACAGAGAGAATAGACCCAGATTTAGCCAGAGGAAGAATGAAAAGGGGGTTTATTTTCCTTGGTCTCTGTGAAAGCACATATTAGACCCAACCTACGCTAGAAGAGCAATTTCAGGTGCATAACAGGGTTTCTGACACTGAAAGGGACTCCAGGGCATTATGAATGTACTGTGAAAGATGATGTTAAGAAGAGGAGATAACCATGATACAAACCAGCTCTTTGTCAATAAGAAATGAAAGCATGCCTGCCAGATACCTTGCTTGAGACGTCACTAAGCAGGGGACAAAGGGGTTGATGGTGAAGGCAAAACCAACAGCAGAAGATGTCTGCCTAGCAATTCTGTCCAACCACACTATGGCCTCTTGGAAACTGAAATTAACATGCCAGGGAATCATACCTCTGCTGAGGGGACCTATGCTGACAGGCCAGTTGCAGACACAGTGAAAAGCACATCAAGTTAAACACGAGACTTGAGCCAAACAACGAATTCAAGAGCCAGCACCACTGCATTCAGGTCATTGACTAAACACAATCACAAAAAAGAATCACAAAAGGCAAAGGCACACGCAGTGGTGGCTGATGTATACCTCACGCTGGTGAGCTACAGGACAGCAGCGGAAACGAAAACAAAGACAAATACAAAGCAGTGACAGCAAACATAACCCAGTCTGGGTCACTACCATCACAACCCAGAAAAAGCCCCAGCCATCTGCTGGTGTATCACAAGAGAATCATGAGAGGTGAAATGTCCAAATACCCAACAGAATGTGAGCAGCAGCTAGAAGATAAACCCAAGAAGTTATTCTTACAATGTCCACGCAAATCTGCTCATGTTGCAAATTCATCTGTTTAAAAGAAACCTGTATCCATTAATCCTATATCCCTCAGTACGCTCAGTCACAAAGGATGCCTCCAGCAAGCAGTATCAAGTAGCTTTGGTTAACTGCAAGCTTTTCTGAAGCAGGGCCATGGTAGACAATCCAATCCATATGAACCCTTAGCTAACTCAAATTTTCTTTCCACCCTGCTGAACATTCAACGTGCACTGAATTTAAGTCCTGCAATAAATCAAGGCAATTAAAAATAGTTAACAGTTGTGTTTACATGAGAACAAGAATTTTGAGATAATTATTCCGAAAGTTGGAAGTGGAACCAAGCAATCTGTCTAATTACCCTTAAACTTACTCCCACTTTTTGGAGTCAGACTGGAAAGGATTTGAGGGATTTGAATTTCAGAAAGTGTTGCTCAAATGCCTAAGCTTTAACACCAGCCTGAAAGTTCAATCTGTGTCACAAACCACTGTTAAATAATAATGATGAAATAATAATGATGGCGATAATAAAACTTTGATAGCAGCCATCTGCCCATTCCAGACAGTTGAATCATTTCCACTGCTCCCCGACAGCCAGCACTGACATGGATTTTTATGCACTATATCACAAACAGTATGTGCAGGGTCTGCAGTCGAGACCTTTCTGTAATGACGTCAAAGCAGTTGTGCAGCCAGCTTTTAAAATTGCTGCAGGCTTGTCCTAATGACATTAGGATATAACAAATGAGGAAAGGAAGATATGTGTATCAATGTTACAATAACAAGCAAGGACAGCACACTTAGCTCTGGAGGCAGCACTTAGGTTATCCTCCACAGAGCTGCTCTCCAAAGTTTGCGTCAGTGGAGGGGGTGGGGTGTGAATTCCATGATGAAGGAGCATAACTCAGCTGGAGGACTTTTTCATGTGAAGCCTGGAAAAAAAGTAAAGAAAAATGCATTGGAACTGTTACGATAAAACTTAAACAAGAAACTGTAAAGAGACTCTAGCAAGCTGTTTCAGTTGTCCACTTGCAGAGATAAGAGTCAAATATACTGTTAAGAACAGTCTATAAAGCCCAGCTAAGGAGTTTTTCTGAAGGAGAACTAAAAATCTCAAAACAAAGTAATTGAAAAAAATACTAAAAGAGCACTTGCAGATTGCTGGCAGAGATGCAGAACGAGTAGGTCTGTTTCAGCCCTGGTGATAACCAACATCCAGCCACCTCTATGGGAGACCACCTCTGCACTGGAGATTTGCTGGCACATAAAAGATGGATGTGGTAGCCAGTTTTTTCCCTAGCATCCCCTAGAAGCCTAAAAGCTGCATCTTTTCTCCGATCCACCTGGATCTGTCAGCCCTCTGGTCCATTTCTTAGCAGGGGAAAGAGACACAGCAGAGTGTGAGTCCAGTTGCAGGTTTTACAGGAGTTAATTTAAACCAGGACAGTTTTAGGAGGCTTTGATGGACAATTTTGTATTTTTAAAGTCCAAACTAATAAGTGGTTGACAGACTTCTGACCTGCTGTGACAGGTGAAAAAGCCCAGACAAACATACTGGATCTTTACCAGCACTTGTGAAATAAGGTGTAGATGAGTTCCTAGTGCAAGTGGGTGCTCTGTTCATTGCATGAAATACATTTTGGGAAATGCTGAGATTTACACTTGGTAAATACTCATATTCATGTAAATGAGACTACTACTATTTGTACAAAATATGTTAATAAACCTGTGTTATTTTCTTTAACTCTAAAATATCCTGTGATTTAGCCATTCACACTAATAGCATAAAGTAAACATTCAGAGTTTCTTTATGTCCTTATTTAGATTTTCCTTTGTATTTTCACTCTGCTTAGCAGTACTTGCAATACTCCAGATGTATGTCTCAGAATAGCTATATATTTTAGCATAATTAAATTTATATGTACTTAAAAATTAAAAAGCTAAAGTTTTATTCCCTGTACATTTACTTTTTACTCATTTTCTGGAAACCATCAAAAAGACCATAAATGGAAAACACCATTTAAGAGTTCAGTTTGGTAATATTTACAATTCTTGCTTGTAACTATATCTAACTGTATCATAAAACCACATTTTTAAAAGTATTTTTACTTACTGTGGATTGTTAGTCTTGAAAGGAGTATTCTGGGGACATTTAAAGGTTCTGGGTCTTTAGCTCTGAGGAATGAAAAAGAGAGGCATTACCGTATTTGAAGGTATGAAGTGTCCCCAGGTACTATATTTCAGTGTATGATGCCATAAGACAGGAGTTTCAGAGAGACGGGAAACTGTGAATGCTTCCCTGGGATGAATTTGGGGGGTGGGGGGGAGAGGGTGGAATCTGCCTTTTGGGGTGATTGTAGCATTGCAGGTTGGCAGGGTGCAGTGCGGGCTGGCAGCTTCCTGGGGGCCAGGGCAGCAGGGGATCCTCGGGTCAGAAGGGAAGCCGGGGGCACTGGGGCAGCTGGTGCTGAAACGGGGTCCCGGGCCGTGGGCAGGGCAGGGGGAGCATTGGGGGGTGTGCAGGAGCAGTAAGGCCTCCCAGGGCCCTGACACAAAAACCTAAATTCTCTTTCATATCTTCAAATTTATGGAAACCAGATTTGATATTAGTTACATTGCAGAGAGATTATTCTCCCAACTGGTACAATTTGTGATCAATAAAGCGTGCATCCTCACAGCTCCGTGCAAGCGTTAACAAATACCCAACCCAAGTCAGATTGCAGCACAGCATGGTAAAACTCTGTGAAACGTAGACACGCTGCTCACCTGCCGTTTCTGAAGTCTGATCTGCATTCTTCCCTGCTGGTGTCTCTGCTGCGCTCTCGTGTGCTTCTCCTGTAGACTTTCCAATTTTACGCCCAAAATAATCATGGTTGGATTTGTTACTTTTAATGAACTATTGTGATCACCTCTGATTTGCTACATAACAACCACGCTACCTGATGGAAATGTACTGCAAAAAGACCTGCAAAAAAAATCAGAAAATAAATTAATACATCCAAAGGCACAATCTTCCCAGGATCAAAGTACTGCAAGTGTTTTCTTGTCTCCCTCTATTTTATTTATTACCAGCTGTTCTTTTTCTACAAACTCACCTCATTCGAACACTTTGCCATGCTGGTGGCAGTGTTGTATGGTAGAAGACACATAGTAAAATGTCTTCCTTCTCTTCTGCTTTTTCTCTGTTTTGCCTGGTTTTAGTCATATGATGCACTAAGACAAACAACTCTGGAAAGCCTTAAGCCTCCAGAATCTGTCATTTTTTTAAGGCAGTAAACTTAGATTGATTTCTGAGATAAACTAGAGAAATGGTAATTTTTGTGGTAAGCAATGATTCTGATGAAAGATAATTTAAAAAATCAGGTAAAGTTATAGAAGGAGACAAACACAAACTGAAAATATCCAACTTCAGGCTGAAGATTTGAATTGGTTTTAGTTCTGGTGAAAGCTTATGCCAACATAAGAAGAACTCCTCCCACAGCTGCGTGGGGCAATGAAGAACAGCTGAGGATCGACACTGTGTGTTCTTGGTGCCACTGCTACTTCAGGCCCAGGGACAGAATCACAGATGGGCATAATACGGACCAGAAAGTTTCCTGTTACAGTGTTTGTTCTGAACCTCTTCCAACCCTTTGCTGAGCTTGATAATGTATCAGAAAGGATGATCAAATGCTTCCCTGATGATACTTCTACCAAATCTCCTAAAGACAGACTCACTTAATATTGGTCTCCAAGAACAGAGATAACTCAGCCTTTGCAGTGCAGAGGACTTAGCCAGCTCCTTGGCTGGTGGACTCAACTCTTTGCTGTCCAGTTTCACAGATGTTCACACAGTGTCTCCAAAGCTCTTGCTATCCCAACTGCCACACCTTTTTTTTCAAAGTGAAGAGGGAAAGGAACTGAAGTGATTAGGAATTCTGAACGGAGGAAACAGCAGAGCATGAATATAAATACAGAAAGTGAATGGTGCCTTTGCTGCCCTAAGAAACATCAAAAAACCAGTATCACAGGTTTCAACTATTTATTGCAATCTGTATTGATGTTGCATTCATACTCCCAGTTTGTTCACACGAAATACTCTAGATTCATTGCACAAAAGCCAAAGACTGTGTCATGGGATATAACAGACTAGAAATAAAGAGTATATATCAGTTTCAATATTTCCAGAGGGGGGAAAAAAAAGGGAAAAGTAAAACAAAATTTTTCCAAGTTAGAGAGGACGATTTGGATTTTTGACTACTCAGATCTTTGAACATTCACTGTTCATATGGACACAGACTGTTCATGTGGGTCAGAGGTGGACTTAATAGCCCTTGAATCCAATGCTCACTAAAAAGAAAGTAGAAAAGTGGCTACAAGACTTTCAACTTTACAGCAGTGAACTGGCTTATTCAAGCGTTAATTCAGGGATACCTTGAGAAACATCTATAAATTTTCAATAAATTTGAATCAAGATGTAATTTTTGTGGCTAAAATCTCTCTCTAATCATAATTCTCATAAATAATCACATGAACAATGTTATTTTATTTTTCTGCCCATAAAAGATTCTGATTTCTCTTCCAGGATCCACTACCTGCTAGGATGAAATCCATAAAAGAAAAAAAATATTCTAAAACCAAGGATAATGTATAGGGATGGAATTGCTCAAATGACCTTAGGCAGCACATGTCAGCATGAGATAAGCAGGAATTTATATGTTCACATTTTTACTATGTCTAGAAAAGCATGTTTTCATAAATAATACCTTATGAAAAGCATAGCTTATTTCTCAATTTCAGAAACTCATTTATCATCTTCCACTATCCAGAGAAGTAATAAATATGAAAAATTAAACTGCTATCAGATGGAGTAATGACAGTTCTAAGGCAATCTTTTATTTAGGAACTTGTATAGCTCTTTTTACATGTGGCAGCATTCTTCCATGTAAAACAACAGTCCAACCTCTCTCTTTATTCATAGGTTTTCAATAAACAACTCTTCTTTCAAATCAGTATCAACACCACAGAACTGGCACAACTTTGTATGCTGAACCCATAATAGCAGGAATTATTCCAGTCTTATCATTTCTGCTTTTTTTATGTGTCACTTTCTTCTCACTCCCCTGACCACCCATAAATTACTGCTGCTTTATTTTACTATTTTCCCTGAAAGTCATTGATTTGAAAGATAATAAATCAGATTTCAAAAAAATAATTTCAGATGAAAGAATCTTCCGACATACAAACTGCAGGACAGAATTCAACTCATGGAAACAAAATAAACTTCTTTAAGCTTATTTGCACTAAAGGAACCTTGTTTCAGTGGGCTGAATAATCCCACAAAGGGAAAAGACAACAAAGGTCACCTAACATACTTCTGTAAAGCTTGTTCCAGCCTGTAGAGCCATATCATATTGTTTCATTAATTGGGCACAAATTTTAGCACAGTAGAATGCATGAGTTGTTGGTTTTACCAGGAGGCTCTTCTGTTCATTGCCATTTCAAGGACCATTTCCAAAAGCAAGACAAAAGGTCTTTGTGTGCCTAAAAGTACAAGATTCATAGCTTCCTTCTTTTATGATTTACCCTTCACACTTCTAACACACATTATTAACAGAGTCCATTCAATAGCACTGTTAGGCTTTAAATGTCCTCATGAAGTATAATTACCTAGCTTTACATATGAATAACATTAAATGTAAGCCTATGTTAATCCTGTCTAATGTTAACAGTCTCAATCTTCGTCATCTAGGCCCCTTCAATGCCCAAGAAAACATAATAATCTTGTCCAGGGAAGAATTCATTCAAAAGCAAGACAAATGGCTGAGGAAGGATGAATAATCCTCTGGGGGGTCCCCTGGCTACAATGTGATTTTAGAAATCTACTTTCTACTAGACACCTCTCGCTCTTCAGCAGCTGAATCTAGATTAAATGAGTTCTATCCACAGGATGGCTTGAGCACAGAAGGAAAAATACTACAACGTCTAATTTCAGGCACCTAACCTGTGGTAGGCATAATATCAGCGAAGCCTCCCACAAGCTTAGTTCTCAGAATTAGCAGTGGAGGTTCCACTGTCTATGTAGGTGTCACTAAATTCTGATGGTATCTGACACAGCTACAACAATACCATGTTTCTTAATTAAGAGTTCTCTCTCTACCAACAAAACCTAGAACAGGTCATATGCTAACACCTTCCAGAGGAGGCTTCTTGCCAAGATGTAGTGCTTTGCAATATCGTCTCCCGAATTGCTCAGCTGAACACCCAGCTGACTTCTAGGTTGTACGGGGATATTTTCAGTTGCAGTATTAAAAAGAAAATCAGGAGTGTGTTCTAAAAAAGAGCTTCATTCAAAGTTTCAGAATTTTGAACAAAGCTACAAAAAAGTGACATCATCAGCATCACCACCATAAGCAGCTGTAGAATGACGGAGTGAAAAATATTTCCAGACAGGTTATCTTGCGAACTTCTGCCAATATGCTGGAAGACGGGACAATTCAGAATGAGAAACTGGAGAACTGAAGGTCTGAGAAAACAGGGTAATATTTCATAGGGTTAATTACAGGCCTCTCATGTTGAAAAAGTGAACAGGAGCGAGGAAACACTGACTGAGTTCTGCAGAAAAGACACAGAGGTTGTCCTTGCCAGTCAAGCTGCATGTCAACATGGCCACATCACTTTGAAAAAGGCATGTAACAAGGTTAGCAGTCAGAGCAAAAGCACAATGACAATCTATCCTTCCAGGTTATGTAGGTCCAGCAGTAGTTGTCCAGTGCAGGGCATGACACTTAAGCAAGAAGGGGGCCAAGTAAATATCCTGTGGACAGAACACCAAATACAAACATAAGCGAAGAAAATATAACACGTGAGAGAAGGCTGAAGAAAGTGGGGTTGCTCCACCTAGAATAGAAAATAAAAACCAAACAACAGAGAAGACATGACAAAAATGTTGTTATAGGACAAGCTGTAAAAGGAAGAGGATTACTTTTTCATGGCTCTGGTTGATAGGTTTGAATGACAGCGAAAAAAAGAAAAAATTATTGGGTAAAATCATGAAGTAGCATATAGAACTGGGCAGTTCCCATCTTTAGAGCTCTTTAAAGAACAGTTTAGATAATCTTGACAAAAGAGAAGAAAAACAGATGCATGAGACAATCTCTTTCGGTCTCTCAGGTCATTTAGATCCCTCTGCTTTTATGATTTTATAATATCTAATAGGAGTATCTGAACTATGAGTAGCAGGGGTGGTGGGGTAAAGTCAGCACAAGATTTTTCTCCACCCTCTGCGATGTACGCACTAAATTGGGCAGCGCAACAAACTGGTTTTCTTACATGGCCTCCTATAGGTGTTGGTTTGGTGCTGACAGTACTGGGCTGACTGAATGAAACTGCAGGTCCCAGGGCTCGTTGGTTAAGGCTATTTTCCAGCATTATGATACTGGAATATATCTTATATCATGGGAATAATTCATTGTATCTTATCAAAGTCAATCTATAACTAATCCTTATCTCTTCACCAACTATATATAAATCATTGGTTCTGGAAGTGCTTCAAAAAAACCATTGAACATATTGGTCCATATTATGATAAAATCCAGATGCGTACCAGCTACCTCTCAATGCCTTTACTCCTGGGGAAAGAAGAGAGGAACAGAATGGATGTACAGCATGCTCCAGCCAGCTCTGAATGATCACTCCATCGGGACCCCAGGGCATGCCGTGAAGCACTCCTGAGCTTCAGTGAGGATATACGGCCAGCCTGGCACAATACATCAGATGGATGGCAGCTTTGGCATCTAAAGTGATGTTTCTGAACTCCTACTCTTCTTATCACCTCCAGTGAGTCAGTGGTAAAAATGTGCATGCATTCTTCAAATCTTTCTTATGCAAAACTCACCTCATGGGCTTACCTGTTTCAGGGAATTATTTTTCTGTTTTCTTTGTTTTATGATTTTTCATACCATTTTGTTTAGAAGCTAATGCAAGTATTTACTGGAAATTAAACAAGGAGGAGAAAAAATATTGTATTGCACACTATTAGCAAGACAGTTGTAGCATACATGTTTTACTGTGGACAAAAAAATTTTACATGGAAATATCCTTCATTGTAGGAAACCTTATATCCTATGCATCAACATGAAAAAGTGTAAAAATATAACTGTAAATCTAATTTCACGTTCTCTTATAAAGACAAAAAGATTTCAGGAGGGTTCTCTCTTGGTGAATTTTTTGATTTTATTATTCATTTCTTCCTTTCATATGGTCCAAATTCTAGAGTGTTTAAAGAAACAAAACCCACTGATTTATAACCAGAAGCAAAAACCTTAATAACTTGGCCCCATGTTTGCAAAGGCAATAGGGATCTTCTAATATTTTCTGAGGACTCACAGGCATATTATGGTGAGGCTACATACAACAGACTTCCAGCATGGCACTGATCAGATGAATAGATTATATACTAATTATCAAAACTCTTCATGGATGAAGTTTTGTGAAAAGAAAATTATGATTAAGAGATTTTTTTATCTGTATACTGCGTTTCCTGAAAAGCTACAGAGTGATTTTTTTCTCCCATCATAAAAAATCACTAGTATCAAATATCCTCTTTTAAAAGAACGTAATTAAATTAGAAATCATTTTAAGTCATTGCATTTTCTGGTTTTGATTAGGGTGCACTAATGCAATAAAGATAAATTACTGATTTCAGGGACTAAATTGTCAAGAATGAAACTGAGGGGACTTTCCTTCGACAGAGGTAATATTAATTGTTGGCAGTTAATGGCAAAATTATAGGTGAATTTTCTTTTCATATAGAACTATTGAAGGAATTGAACCACATGCGCTGTGTCATAATGGGAAACATCAATAAACTCTTACGGAAGTTTCATTTCATTTCTGCGCTGAAGGTTGTTGTAAGAGCTCACGTTATTCACCTTAGATACAGCTGCACAGAACTTGATAGTTTTGCCTGGGTTTGTTAATCTTCTGTCAGGGAAAAAGAGACCATCTTTCATTAACTTTTTATAGATTGTTTGTACTTCAAATATGTTGTGTTAAAACTAATTTACACGATAAGTTCAGAGAAAGAAGAAGGTTAGTTCATGCTAGAAACTGAGGTTCTTAGGAAGCCTCAGAAGTCAGTACAGGGCCAGTGACAATTGACAGGGAATTCTCAGAACCATCAAAATCATCTTCTTACTAGCCCAGACCCCAGAAGTATTGCAGTCTACCCTTCCTCCCTCCCCCAACCTCTAGTAGGAGCCTGAAACTAAGGGCTCAAGCAGGTCTGGCAGACAAAGATCTACCGTCAAATGAGCTGAACTGAAAAAAGACTGGCAGGTTTCTACTTGTAGAGTGTTTTCAGCAGTTGTGAGCAGAACCATTTTGCCCTTGGCAGGAAACAGCCACGCAGAAAGCCACTGCAGCTGTGATCCCACCATGTCTATCCCTTCCAGTGGACATCAGTCCCACCAGAGCAGCAATGTGCCTATACAGCTAATTGGATCCTAGAAGGCTGGTGTAATTCCTTCTTTTTTTTCTACAATTGTTGGCTCAACAACAAAAGATAAAAGGCCTGTCATCTTAGTCTCATGTTACATGCTTTTCACATGTACTGGTCACTCAGGTTCCGACTGCCCTGACAACCTCATCTTTCTTCTTCCAGATACATTTCTCAAGTCCTTTCTTTTTCTATTGATCCCATCCTCTGCAAAACCTACTGAAGACATTAAATGATAAATTAAATAATAATTGAATTAATGCAATGTTTTCACATCGCTACTTTTCTTGTTACATGTTCCCTCTGTTTCCCTATCGTGCTCGAGAAGCATGACAAAAACTGAGGTAGTCAACAGCAAGTGAACATGACCTTTGGAGTATAGCCAATATAACATAAAAAAAACCAACCATGAATAAGGCCCTCCTGTGTCTCAGGTTGTTGCTGTAGCAGTAGAGAGAAGAAAAAACAACATTCATTAATTCATTAATTCATTAGCTTTTTCTGCATCAAGAGAAAATGCTTCTGCATGTACCATTAGAGCATCACAAATGGCCTCTTGTCCTATGATCCCCCTTTGTGCATATACCAAAAGATAATGTATTCATCTGTCAGTGTGCACTCACTTCTGCTGTGATCTTTCTATATGTTACCTGACACTTTCAAAGTGTTCCTTCCATCTAAGGAAAGACTCCAACAAGCTTGAACAAGGTTGTATCAGTAAGTGTTTAAGGAGCTTAATTTGGTCCAGCTTCACAGACTCTTGCGATCCTGAGTTGGTTCACTCTGCAAATACAAACGAAATAAAATGATAGAGACAACTGCACAAATTATTTTTACCTGTATCACAATTTTCAGACAGAGCAGGGTTGAGAGGACTGTTTTTTGGCTTGCCCTCTCCCAAGTTTAGCTCATCTGGGCTGAGTCTGGTAGTTGGACAAGAGTAGCTATGCTGACTAATGAGGAGTGAGCCTACTGCAATCCTTTTTAAACGGCTCTGACTGAGTCAGTTGATCAGACTGTTTCCCCAGAAAAGGCATGATGCAGTAGCAACAGTTCAAATCAGGTTGCTTTTGGAAAAGTCCCTTAAATTTACCAGAACTGAAGGCAGTTCTGATGTCAAACACAGCGTATTCAGTAATTGTGATGTGCAAATAGTTGAGAAACAGCAGAGGCTGTTGAAATGAATGTTCACGGTGACAATAAAAATTAGGTCAACCTATTTTGTATAGAAACCTGTAACACTCAGGAAATTCTTTCAAAAGAAGAGGTCAGCGAATTTGATTCTTGACCGTATCCCAAGGAAATACAGTGGTTATCGGTGGCTGACACATTCTAATGTGACCGTCATAGCACTGTTTCCAGATCGTTATATGCAACTTCTGGCCAGTGTTTTTAGGTGCACTGTACCCGAATTTGCTACAGGTAATGTAGCTAAAATCGAAATAATCTGTTCCTTTCCTGTAGGAACAGGAAAATAAAAGATTTTCTTCATAAGCGGACAGATCAGATTTCTGGGTTAAAAATCATTTCAACTCCATTCAGTTGCTCTGTGGGCCCACCTCTTCCTCCCCACCCAGCCAAGGACTCATGCCAAGCTCTGGATAGATTGTTGGCAGCCATTTTCATGACATGGTTGGCTTGAAAAGGCGTGGGAGGAATTCCAGCACTGAGAATTCAGCTTCAGGTGGAAGAGCACAATCTGGCATAAGCAATGTCAGTCATCTCCATGCATTGGCATTTGTCATCTATTTTTCTGGCTCACAAAAAGTTGTGTGATCATAATCACTTAGTGTAACACTCCTTACTGCATACAAGCAACTCTATCACTGCACGCACAGCAATATGACTGAAGCTGTTGGCTTGTCTTTGAAGTAAATCCTTAGAAGTGGCAAGCCCTTAATCAATTCCTATTTTGTTCAGTTGGTGTCAGCATTCCTCAATAGAATGAAAAAGGTGCTTCAATTCCATCTGTTAATGAATGGCTGAGAACGGCTCCAAAACCACAAAAAGATGCATAGCTAGTAATCAGCAATAGTCTGTTCTTTGTAATGGATGAGTGTGGAGCTGGATAGCAGTTGCTTGATATTTTTGAATGCCTCGTTATGCTGGCAAATCTCTCTCAAAGAATCCATCTTGCTAACAGGCAGCAAAGCAGTTTAACAATTACTGGCTTTTATGAAACGAAGTTGTTGTAGTAGTGATTGGAGCAATAGAGGGGAAGGCTCACTTCCCTCAACCTGCTTCCACTCTCACCTACACAACCCATTATGCATTTGACCTTCATTCTTCTAAGAGCACACTGCTGATTCATGTCCAGTTTGTTGTCCACTATGACCCACAGGTCTTCCTTTTTTGCAAACATGCATTCCAGCCACTTGGTCTCCAACCTGTACAGTTGCATACAGTTCTTCCATCTAGAGGAAGACTTACATTTGCCTTTGTTGAATTTATCTTCAGATGTATCATTGCCATGAATTTTGTTGCCATGGCACAAGAAAACCATATTGATTCATCTAGTTGCATATTAGTCCTTCTTAACTCAGAACACCCAATTTCCCAAATTCACCTAGAGATTTTTTGAGACACTTAACAACTCTAGGCTCAGCTGCATCTACAGTCAGCACACTGTTGAAGGATGCTATGATGCTTATAATTCTGGCAAGCACTCCTTGAAGCTCTTGGTACAGTAAAAATTGCAATTGGGAGATACTTGATTTGGGAAGCTCTTCAAAAATTGGTAATGACAGAATCACACAGTGCTAGGGGTTGGAAGGGACCTCTGTGGGTCATCTAGTCCAACCCCCCTGCCAAAGCAGAGTCACCTACAGCAGATTACACAGGACCTCGTCCAGGTGGATTTTGAACACCTCCAGAGAGTAGACTCCACAATCTCCCTGGGCAGCCTGTGCCAGTGCTCTGTCACCCTCAGAGGGAAGAAGTTCTTCCTCATGTTCAGATGGAACTTCCTCTGCTTCAGTTTGTGCCCATTGCCCCTTGTCCTGTTGCTGGGCACCACTGAAAAGAGTCTGGCCCCATCCTCTTGACACCCACCCTTGAGATATTGATAAGCATTTGTAAGATCCACTCTCAGCCTTCTCTTCTTCAGGCTAAACAAGCCCAGCTCCCTCAGCTTTCCTCCGAGGAGAGATGCTTCAGTCCCCTCATCATCTTTGTAGCCCTCTTCTGGACTCTCTCCAGTAGCTCCCCATTTTTCTTGAACTGGGGAGCCCAGAACTAGATGCAGTACTCCAGACGTGGCCTCACTAGGGCAGAGTAGAGGGGAAGGAGAACCTCCCTCGACCTGCTGGCCACATTCTTCTTAATGCATCCCAGGATCCCATTGGTCTTCTTGGCAACAAGGGTACACTGCTGGCTCATGGTCGATTTGTCATCCACTCGCACTCCCAGGTCCCTCTCCACAGAGCTGCACTCCAGCAGGTCTGCCCCAAGCCTGTACTNGTGCATGGGGTTGTTCTTCCCCAGGTGCANGACCCTGCCCTTGCCCTTGTTGAACCTCNTCAGGTTCCTCTCTGCCCAACTCTTTAGGTCTCACTGAATGGCAGCACAGCCTTCTGGTGTATCTCCCACTTCTCCCAGTTCTGTGTGATCAGCAAACTTGCTGAGGGTACACTCTGACTCTTCATCCAGGTCACTGATGAAGAAGTTCAACAAGACTGGGCCCAATACTGACCCCTGGGCAACTCCACTAGTTACAGGCCTCCAACTAGACTCTGCACCATTGATGACAACCCTCTGAGTTCTGCCATTCAGTCAGTTCTCAATCCACCTCACTGTCCACTTGTCTAGCCCTCAATTCCTCAGCTTCCTTATGAAGATGTTATGGGAGACAGTGTCGAAAACCTTGCTGAAGTCAAGGTAGAGAAGAAATTGTCTGGCGTCATTGATGTTAGTTATCACCCACTAGTACACTAGGCAAGGTGCAGCAGTACTGGAAAAATTCTTCCTTCAGCAAATCATGGATACAGGGAATGGTTCAAATGTTTTGCTCACACAACGCTTGTGATCCCCACAAACCCTCATACTGCCATTAAGCTAACTAAATGTTACTGTCAATGTAGGGATTTTTCTCTGCATGTCCAGTCAAAGAACTCCCTGTTCAGCAAAAGTCTCAAGGTCATCACCATTCTTCAGGTGTAGAGATGGGATATTTCTGGCCTTTACACTGATCATATGCAGGTGGAATAATGCTGGCAGTCCCTGACAGTCTCACAGTTGTCCAGAAAATGTTTCAGGGATTTGGTAACATGGAAAACCTTGGAAAGGTTGCTGATGAATGCCTTGGACTTTGATTCCCAAGAGCATGCACAAATTCCTACCCACAGGCTTTTGGATTAAATGGCTGTGATAATGAAAGGCAACTTTTCATAGAAGGTACTGTCAAAACTTTCCTTTCATAACTGGTTACAATGTCAATAGTGTAACTACTGTTAAGTGTCCAATGCTGTGGAACCAACCTGATGCCACAGGAGGGTATTGACAGAATGCATCTTCACTAACAGTCATCCCAGAGCATCATCTTCTGTTCACACCCACGCAAAATCACCCACCAGTTCAAACACTTCAGACCCTCCAAACCCTTGCTTTGGGTTTTCTGAACATTCTAAGGATGGTCCACTTCATTGTCAAGGGAAATAGTTATTGATCTGGTAGCTGCAGACAAGAATTTTTGCCATGGTCCTTTTGCTTCCATCTATTGGCATTTCATTGGCAATCTGACTGACAGACTTGTCTTAAGGATTTTTTGGGGGTTTTTTTTCAGATATAGAAGTCAGCATCTTGATATCTATACAAGGAATGAAGATGGTTATCTTGTCTTGTGTGTCCTACACCATGATGTTGATAAGCTCGTAACATTCTGGTATGTTGGCAGACGAAGATCATGATTCCTGTTTTGAAAGGAAGCATTCATATTTCTTCAGCATGTCATCTTATTACATATCCAGGCTGCCTCAGTGGTTAGGCCCTTTTGTCTGCAATCATAAATGTCAGAGACTGATTTAGCAAAGAGATGACACTGACATGCTTTGTCTTGATCTTAGCCTCAAAACACACAAGTTAAAATGCTTAGCAACAAAGAACAGCTGAGCAATAAAGGCAATGATTTTTCCTTGTTTTCATTTGTAAAATTTAAATCTCTGGACAATGAAAATTGGTGTAGGCAATAAAGAAGGCTTCAGCAAAGTTATGATTTATGTCTTCAGCACAGCAGGCTCACGGTGACAGTATAATGGTAAATATCTTGGCTACGCAGATATTTCTGTGGGGGATTGTCTGTCTTGTTTGCTCCAAGATAACATGAGTGTCCTTGTGATTAAGATTCCCACAATACTGGCTGACCTAAGTCACACTCCTCAGCATATCCCCACAAATGCCATAGCAAGTTCCAGATGAACTGTCATTCAGGTCTCCTATAAAGGCTTTTTTTCCAGAACTCTTACCATCTGTACTCAAGGCAATGGCCTTCTGTTCCTAGAGCTTTCCACATACTTCCGATGACCTGGAAACCCCATACTGAATGTGTGCAGCTAGCAGCGAATGACCCTAACTGTCTTCTTACCAGCTGTGTGACCAACAGCCCAGAGACAGGGCCCTGCTGTAACTGAACAACTGCTGCTGCCATGCGAAGAGAGAGTGAGAGGACCTGGGTCTGGTCTGCTGTCTCTGCTGAATGAGGTGCAGCATCCTGGGGGCACAGGGCAGCCTCCCCATGTGGCGCACAGGCCAGGGTGTCCTCTCATACACACTGATGGCTTCCCAAGCTACAAGTTATCTGGGCTTCTCATAGGAACGTTGGTACTTCTGTTTCATGCCTATCTCACTGGAGTGAAAACCAGCAAAAATAGGTAACTGTTCTGCAAAGCAGGAAAAAAAAATTTCCAGAACAGTAAAGTACTACTTTGGGTCAAACCTTAATGACTCTTGGTTTGTGGCAACTCACCAACAAAGGCCAGAAACCCAGCTGACGTAGGAGCTGATGGCACATTTAGGGTGACACAGCCTAGAAACCAAAGCCACTTGGTAGACAAAGGTCTAAAATCAGAAAAATCAGCCTTCCTCAAGAAGGTTTGCCAAAATGGGAGACTGTAGTAAGAAAATGACTTTCCAGATTGCTTTCTACCATCTCTAACAGTAGGATTGTTGGGACAGAAATAATCTCTGGGGCTCTGTCCTTTATTAGTCTCTAAGTGGTAGCATAATAGTAACAGCAGAAGTTTTTAGTGTAGAAAAAGAAATAATTTGGTTTATGTTTAGACAAACAGAATTAACTAAAAGTTTTGCCTCTTTTAGAATTTTACAGGACTAGGAAGGACTGTTTTCATGTCATTCTGGAAACAGCAAGAAGGTAAAGTTGGATCTTATCCGGACAGCTGGCAATTGACCATAATGCTTACTGTGCTTGTTCAACCTAAAAACTTTAGGACTTAAAAAGGGATATAAGTGTTTGAAAACTAATGCTAATCTTTTACCAGAGTTGAATTAACAATGAGTAATCTTCAAGTTTACTAACATCTCAGTCCTTGAAAAGTATTTCTAGTGAAAAGAATTTTAATTGCACTACGAAACAAAATGCACAGGAATTTGCTGCTGCAGTAAGAGGCATCTTCACCTTTAAATGAAAACACCAAGATCTAGAAATGATCCAGCAAAGAAATTATCTCTGATATGAAGAGCAATCCAAGAGAAGACTGTTGGTATCATTTAGAACCATAATTAAAATAAGCAAAATAAATGGGGCACAGGAAATACCACAGTGATTTTCATTGATATGCCCTCTGCTCTGACACAAAGTTGCAGTGGCAGACTAAAGTACACCTCACAAGAACTAATTCCTGACTGCTAAAGAATTACTAGCTATACGTCTGCTAAAATTTTATCTCACCTGTTTGCCATGGACTATGACCTTAGCTCTTTCATTACAATCTCTTACCTTTCTCTGCATTAGTGATAATCATCTCCCCTTCTGTGAAATGTGGATGCTGTCTTCCTAGGATCATGAAACAGGGATCAAGGCATAGGTAGCAGTCGGAGGACAAAGCAAATCCTCATGTTCTTTCCCCCAGGCTGAGTCATATATTTCTTGATTCATTGTGAATTATACAGCTCAAACACCTCATCAATATATAAGAAATAAAACCAAGAAAGCAGTTACAATAGGCTGAAACCAGAACTCCAAATACAAATTCCTCCAGATTATTCACACTCCAGTCCCTGAATCATAAACCACATTCAGTGTTTTGTCCCTGGCTGCTATGCCAACAATGAGGAGGCCTCTCTTCCAGTGAGGTTCAGCTATTGCCAAAATCTTTAAGGAACAGTCTGTCACTTCGCTGAGACTGAGATGAGTGATAAAACTTTCCCAAAGGGGCAGCTGACCCACATTGCTCAAGATGAGGACTGTCCAAGAAGATGAGCACAGGGGATGGTACTCCCATTCTGATGAGAAATCTCATCAAGAAGTTTGCCAAGTTCTTTAACTCATATAAATCAGAACCTGAGCCATGGCCCTGACTTGCTTATGAAATCCAAATTTTAACCTATGTCTAATCCAGATCTTAATGCTGCTCGCTGAACGTACCTTTACGCAAAACATTCATCATTTCTGGTGCAGACTGTGGGAAGATAAGCTGTGCTATTTGTTTCTATTATACATAAGATAACATACAAGGAGGATGGGAAGAAAACTGAGAAATATGTCCTATAAATAGAATTCCTTAATTGCGCAACCTGCTTCAATTAATTCATTGCACAATTACAGTTGTCAGTTCTTCACTATGAAGGATCCTTCTTATCTGCTACTCCAGGACTGTGATTTAAACAATGCAGCATTAAGAATTTCCATGTGCAGCAAAAAACCAAACCAATTATAATCAACACTGGCAAATGCTAATTTGACATTAGACATAATTAACCACATGAGAAATTACCTCTACAATAATATTCAACAAGAAGCAGTGGAATCTTCAGTAACTCACACTTGGTATTATGTGCTGTCACAAAGTTCATGTTGGCTCAATGATCAAGAGCCTGACAAAAAGGTTGAAATTGCAGCATTCAGACCACCAAGACCTAGGACTTTCTGGGTAGCCCAGATGTCTGTGGCACTGAATTCTTCAAAGTGAAGACTCTTCTTCTATCATCTACTGCAGCAGAGCATGAGAGGTTCAGAAGAGGGAGCCGAATCCTAGGGGCAAACTGAGGAGAACCTATGGCACAAAATAGATCTTTCCTTCTCATCTCTTAAGTGTCTGATATGGAAGAGAAAGATTAATTCAAGTATGTGCTTGAAGTATTGACAGCCTTTCAGCTTAACATCAGGAACTGATTTTTCTTTTTAATTTTGAAAAATCTTCTGCTATTTTAAGACTGTCTTCTCTCTTGCTTTACCTCTAACAAATGGTTTGATCTTGTGTCTCTCTGCCTGAGGATATGGTCACTCAAAGGTCGCTTGTTATAGCAGCTTAATGAATGACAGCTTCTCAGCCTAGCTTGGTAAATGATGAAAATGATTTTGTGAGGCAAAGAGTCTCTCCTGTATCCAGGTCTTCTCCTCTTGTAATCTTAGCTGTCCTTGCTGTATCAACAGCGGGCCAGAGGTCTCCTTTTAGCTGAAAAAATTAACATGAAATAGGAACTGTTAAATCAGCTTGCTAAGCTTTGAAAACCTAGATAACCTTAATCAAAGCTAATGGATATTTTTGCAGTTTGCAGGGTATTCTGGAAAAAAAAAAGATGAAAAATTACATTAGACCAGGCAACAAAGAGTGAAGGGGAAGGGATATAAGTGGCAGTACTGAAATCTGATATGCCAAATTTTGCAATTGTGATTGCTTCAAAGAGTTGAGTGTGACAGGGAAAATCAATCCCATGTGGGAAGTCTCACGACAGTGCAAAGACACAGAGATATCGCTCTGAATTTCATAAAATACATTGTAGTTCTTGGCATGCTCCACTTCTGTATATCATTGATAACAGTATTTCTTCACACTTGCATTCTGTGGCTTGAGAAACATTATCAGAAAAGTTCAGATTAAAATCCTGGCCACAATGACATTAATTAAAGTTTAGCTATTCAGTTTAAGAGCGCCAGAGTTCATATTTATAATCTTCTCATTTTCTGTTATCATGCATTCTTTTTCAAACTTTCCTTTTTCCATTTAGAAGGTGCTCTTAGGATAACAAAGTAAACATCCAGTGGATACAGAAACCTGACAAGGAATGAGCCTCTTTTTCTAGCACAAATCAGATCACTAAATATTTCATTGATTAGTATTTCTCAGAAAATTATTGATTAGCCTCCCAGCTGTTCCCAACAATTCATTCTGAAAAAGCCCTATAACCACAAAATCAAATTTTCATATTTTTAAATGCTAATGGCTCACAATTTCTAGATTTTATGCAGGTAAAGTTGACAAGAAATGAACTGGACAAAAAATGAGTAAGAAAAACAAAGACAAGCTGCATGAGGAACCACTTCAGAAACCACAGATAAGAAAAAAATAAGATAGAAATTTAACCTGCTGTAAAACTGTGCCCATCACTTCTTGATGAAGGCCTGTTTTTCTACTGGCAGTCCTAATCCCTCTAAGGTTAAAATACTGTTAGATAGTACTATACGTATATGTGTGTATGATATCTTCAGTGTTAATACTGCAGATAAAATATAATATATGATCCAAAAAGATTTTCCACTCGGGATAATTCACGGGTAAGTAGACACGCATTTCTGTAAGAAGAAAGGTAGTAAAACAAAACACTGACAGAACCTTTAAAAAGAACAAGTGACATCACATCAGTCCTATAAAATGAAATCTCTACATTAATTTTACTCACAATACTGTTATTTTACATCTGCGCTGATGGAAAAATGGATCACAGACCTGTTCATTTTCTAGTCCATATGTAAGGCCCATTTCCATGACCTTGGCTTCCTTAATAAATACATAGCAACATGCATATTTAAAATAACAAATTAACAGGACACTTCACTGCACACACTTACATCCCTGGGGAGAAGATGAGAGAACAAACAACATGTGACAGATGTTAATCACATAGCTTAATGCACTACTGGAAGTGGGTCAGCAATAGCAATGAAGAGCACCTCACTGGAACCATAACATGATGGAACAGAATTAGAATAAATTATAAAGGCCTATAATGGAATTGAAATATGAATAATGGTTTTGTTTTCTTTCAGTTATATGAGAAAGTTAGTTTTGAAGATGAGTATTCTTTGGAAGGTAGCCTCTCTTATCTAGCTAACGTCAGAATCAATATTAGGCTTTGGAGATAGCAATTAGCAAGACTTATTATACATGGAGATGNGGTTAAAATCAATCAGACAGAGAAAGTGAGTAAGAGCTTAATTGATCTTCTATTGTATTTTTCATACAAATGCCCTTTGTATTGTCATTTTCATAAAAACATAGACCAAAACCAGACAGTATCTTTTCTTAGGGTAAAGATGTTTAACGAAGATAAATCTTTTTTTTCTGATGATTTACATTTAGGTTGCTTCTCACCTCTGTTCAGTATCTGTATGAACTGCAGCATTATGAAATCAATATGAAGTTGTAAGAACTCAAAACTCAACTTAATAATTTTTTTTTTTATTTAAGAAAGAGGGGTGATTCAGTTAGTCAACCATTGAATCAGGATTCCAGAGACAGGGATTCATTCTTCTTCACAACAAAAGGCCTCATACGCAACCCTTTGCTAAGATATTAACAACAGTGGATGTCAGGGAGTATTAGTGGGATGATGTTTTTAGGTCAAGTATTTTTGGTCCAGATAGAATTATAGGCAGCACATTTTATGATTACCAATCTCATCTCCACCATTGAAGCTACATACTTTGAGATAACTATGACTTTTGCTCCTTCAATTCACTAGAATTTTGGTTTCAATTAGCAATCTTGACTCAGGAACAATTTTTGCCGTGAAGATAAAGTTCAAGCTGCCTGTAAAAGAGTGGCTAATACATTTTCTTCCCTTTTATCTATCCACACTGTCTCTTAAATATGTTAACTGAGTAAGAACTACTTCTTTATATTAAACTAATGGCTAGAATAACATGGCCATGATTTTGACTGGGCCTCAGATGAATGTAACAGAAATAAGAAACAATAATAAGACGTCCTTTGGAAGAACCCTTCCTTTTGTAATCTATTAGGGAAGAGATTGTGCAATTTTGAATGACATTTCATCCTACATTTCTATAGAAATAGAAAAAATATCTAATATTGACAGAAGCATTATCCTTTTAAACTAATTCTGGTTTGGCTGCAATTTCTCACAATGTCTACAGCACTAACACTACAAGATAGAGCTAAGTATTCATGCAAAATTTGACCCCCCCAAAAAATCATAACAGTTCCAAACTTCTTTAAACAAATAGCAAAAAAGCAATAACGAAGTCTCATTGCAAGATGACAGTAAAAAGTAGCAATATTAACATCCCAATTCAATAACAAAAGACAAATGTTTAACTTAGGAAATCAGGATTGCATTTTAGAATTTATCTGAATAATTGATCAACTGGAGACTTTTAAAAAAAGAAACTATTCTTCCACCATATAACATCCCTTTTTATGTATACAAACCTCTGTGACTGAAGCACAAGATAAAGAATGTAGACAATAGTTGAGCTTATTCTACTGCTGATTCCTGTTTCAGTGAAAAGTATGAACATTTGCAATCACATGCCTAAATTCTTTTTCAGGTAGTAGTTTCTGCTGCAGTAGGCCATGTGCAAGTTCCAAGCAGAGGGCTGTAAGCACTTCCCAAACTAAAGTCCAAGCATTCTTCCTGAGAAATAATCGCAATAAATCTGAAGACATTTACACAATTGTTTTGTTCTGCACAAGGCTAAAAAGCATTTAAGTAGGATTGTCAACAAGTGTCAATTCAGCCTTGCCCCTGAGATACTTTCAAGTCTGTCCGTCAGGACAACTGGGCACAGCTCCCCATCTTACCACGAGAAAAGATCGCCAAGAGCATGATACAAGTCAGGGATTTTATCCCAGAATAATACGCAATTCAACATTTTTAGTCTGTGTGGTACAGACCTCAACGCAGCGCAATGCTGCAAAGTATGCTCGGGCCTCAGACCACGTGGAACAAAGTACTGCTTCATCTTGCAAAATTACCAAGTTGTTTCAGACAACATTTCACTAACAGGACAGCTGTTGGTCTTCCTCAATCTTAAGCACAGTGAGCCTGACTTCAGTTTTAAGCCTGAACAGAGATGAGAGTGCTGGTATCTCTCACGCAGGATGTCATGGAGAGAGAGGAAAGAGGCTGTGCCGCAAGGACACTTGCTCTGCTAGAAGAGCTCCTACAGAAGGGTGGTCTATCAAAAAAGCCCCAGATCATTTGTTCTATGTCTCTTAATTATTAACTAAAGCCTTTAAGGGTGTCCTGTACATTCAGAACCCTGTGCTTCATGGTTTGACTTCACGCATTACAACAGATACGGAAGAAGTAAACTTCACTTTGAAACTCAATTCCTGAGCTCTCCTGTCATGACTCGGTTAACTATTCACTACATAGCTGTTTACATGATTTAAATCTTAGGTGTCTTTTATGTTGTATCAGAGTTTTGGAGTAGATATAGAAACTACTCATATTTGTCTTGATAACTCTTTAGAAAAATGTCAAAACAAAATGTGCTAGAATTCAAGAGGGATTATAAAGACACAGTGGGATGAGATAGGGATATCTTGAGCTTGAACTATCCTATGTCAAAAGTTCTTTTCTAGCAGGTTTGAAATACACTACTTCTCAATTTTTTTAGTCCAGGACTGAGAATAAGAAGATGTTAGAGCATCAGAACAGCTCAGGTTGTTAAATTGCACTACTCTCTGGCGTTCACAAAGGGAGAGAATGCATCCACTAGCAATAAGCCTGAACTCAAAACCTCAGATGCTAACAGGCCAAATTCTGGAGGACAGTTATGAAATTTAGAACAAATTTTTTATCCAAGCATAACACTGACACTGTGGACTTCAAAGAGGAGGATTTTTAATGCTTCACATACCAAGCTTCTCATCTGCCAGTATCAGAGAGGATGCAAGCTGTCAAGTGCCAATCTTAGCAGTGGTGGGTTATTAAATTGCTGGAGTTCAAAACTTAAAATACTGTTTGCCTCTCCTGATGTTGTGTCAGAAGGTGCTTAGAATATTTGGGCTGGCACTCGCTTTTTCTGCTTGTATTCACATACTTACGTGAATACTAAATGCAACACAGCTCCCATGCTAACTTCACCGAATAAAAATCCCTAGAATGTCACTAGCTGCAACAATTCAAGTTAGGTTATGAGAAGCTGAACCACGTCTGTTTTGCAATAAAGTACATTTTCACTACTTTATCATTTTCTTTAAAAAGACATTCAAAAGGAAAGCCCTGTAGGAGACTAATTGTGATCATAAGCACACTAACTGAACTATTTGGAGGAAGGAGATGTAATGGTGAGAGAAACATTCCAAGAGAAGATAATAGCCCCAGTTGCCACCTAAATTAAGTGAAAAAAAGAATCACCGAAGAAGAAATAAATTCTATTGCTCTTTCACTCAATGCTAAACAAGGAATTTAGGATGAAATTGAGTGCTTTTGAAGACAACAAATATTTTTAATGAATCAAATATTTCAATCAATAAAGATAGTATCCTCTATCCTTTTTACTCTGGCATTCTTATGAGTGGTGTTGGTAGCGTTCTTCAGTAAGTGGCTTTCTGTCAACAGTCTCAAGCAGTTCAAGAAACAATGCTCAGAAAAGCAATAATATTAGAATCTGGAGAGGAATTATGACTGTGAGACCTCAACATGGAAATTAGCTAGAAAACAACCTCAAAACAATATGTATGAGGTGACAGCAGGTGATTTATTCATAGGTCTTGACTGCCTGTTTGCGACAAGCAATCGTGGTGGGAGGGAATTGATAAAGTAGGGGGCAAACTGCACTGGGAATCATGAACTTGATTGTAAAAGCACATAGAGGTTTTGCTTGAGCACATTTGAGTCTCCTCTGTTCTCAAAACAGCAAAATTTGTGGAAACATGTTTTTATTGATCTTGCCAACTCATAAGAACCCATGAGAACCACAGCTTCTCATTTCCCCTATTAACAGGCAATATTTCTACCACCTCTTAAGCATTTTCCTTTTGCTTCAAAATATCACATAAGTTTACCTACCACATAATGATTAATCCCCTCTGAGCTAACTTTTTTAGGTGTTCTGAGCAATTCTCCTGCCATTCTCTTATCATATGATCCACTTTCTTATTACATATGAACATATTTGAACCATTAAATAAAAATAATATACTTTATAAGTATGCTCTCAAAGTATACAAAAAAAAAGTTGTCACAGTATGTGGCTAGAGTACCATGGCATCAATGAATGCAATACAAACTTAGATAGCCTACAGATGAAGGCACTAGTCTAGGTTTACGAAAGCGACTGAGTTACCCAGCTAACCTGTCCTAAGCTCTTCTGTACAGCCACTAGACTTTCATCTTTCTTCTTAGCACCACTGTATCTTAGTACCTCTGGTGTCCTAAGGCAACAAGATTTTGGAAAAAAAGATATGAGCATGAGACTTCCCCACCATTCTATTTATCTGACATTAAAGAAAAAATACATCAGCCGTATTCTGAGAATGTCTAGTTTCCATTGCCAGAAAATGAAGTTTCCACAAGTGTTCTTCATAAATTAAAACACTGTTCAAACAGAGAGATGTATTCAGGAAAAATAGACAACTGGATCCCATCAGATTTATGATTGGTACCAACCCCACCAGACTGCTTTCTTTCTCTTGGTTTTGTTTGCTTCAAAAAGATTCAGTATTTTTGCTCTTTCTTCCCACTATGTGCTCAGAGGACAGAAGCTCCTCTACAGCATCCAAAGCACTTCACAACATATCGCTTTAGAGCTGTAAAATCCAACTAGGAGTCCAAATTCTCCTAACCTCATGTGACAACACTCAGTGGCTTCTGTAGGACTGCTAATGTAAGCAAAGTGAACATGCTTTTGGGCCACAGCATACTTTTAACTCTATACAAGATTACTTCTTGAGCAGTATTTTCTGTACCTGCAAGTATTCTTTGCTTACTCACATTGTGTCTTCATTCATGCAAAGCCCATGATTCAAGTCACTGAGTCAAGTTCTGCAGAAGAATTTAAAGGCTACCAGCAAGTCTGAAAAGACATGCAGCATACTCACAGGAGAAGCTCTTCAAAAGAAGATCTAAATTTTGTATGGCCTTTCTTCCATCCATCTCCTCATATGTCCTTTCCAGGGTGACAACAGTAATTCTACATTCTGAAACTACACATTGGTGAAATGTCTGGAAGTCTCTGAAGTCCTGAAGAAAGCAGTTCCTGCCAAAGGAAGGTGTGGCACCAACAGTAGGGCACAGACTTGCCTGTGATACCCTCAAATTTTACTTGAATCCCAGCCTGCAGAGCAGTCCTTCTTCAGTTTCCACAGCTGAGTCTAACCTTTGCTCAGCTGGAAATTAGCATCATTTTACTGTTTTCTAAAATGTATTTTATCCAAACCTGGGCTCTCTGGACTTCAGAATAGCTCCTAGTGAAATATACAGAAGGCTGATCAAAGAAAATAATGCATAATGTGGCTTTACATTTTTAATGAAATCAATAAGGAAAAATGATACAATACCAGTCTGAACTGTGCTCTTTGCCCAACGCTGCTGCTGACCTTTTATCATTTCTTCTATGGGGAGACTTTACCGACAACCTCCATGGAGAAACTGAATGACAGAGATAAGAATCACGTAACTGAAAGGCAAATGTCTAGACTTTGGCCCCAATTTATTTTATTTTAATATAGCTATTGCATAATTGCTTGCAAATATCTTTTGAGTTCTCACAGCTCTAAGATTTATATCACCCTACTTAGCTAGCATTCACAAGATACATAATGCTCATAAAAACTGATAACAATAAGAACAAAAAATAATTCTGGGGGGAAAAAAGTTGATGATTTGCAGACACTAACTGATATTATTGATTAATATCACTGTGTTGATACACCAGTATTCAACAAATGTGCAAATATTGCACAGTCAGGAAAAGGCAGATATAGTTTTATAGCAATGATAGCTTCTGTAAGGTGATCCAAAGCTCTTCTCTCTCGCAACTCACAAGTGAGCTCCATTACATGAATACCAAACAGAAAGAAGTATAGTCTAGTGATGATGAACAAAGTGTCCTTTCCCTCCTTTTCAGATATAAGAAACTTGCTACCCTCCATCTTCTCTACCTGCTGGTATGAAATACACTGGGTGCTTTTCAATTCATCCAGAAGTACTGACTCTTCCTTTGGATGTTAGAGGTGGAGTCTGTGCACCTTGGACTCTCTTGGAAGAGTTGGATATCTGAGACTTTTTTGAGCAAACCCCTCTGTGCACTTGTGCCTGAATGCCAAACAAATTGTATTGATGATAAGACTGCAAATAAACAACTTGAAAATTTTGGTGCCACCAACGGCAATGTCTGTTTATTATAGCCTTTTGAAGCCAAGAGAGTTTCTCTACGTTGGGCTTTTAATCAAATTCTGTAACCATTATGTGCAAAGTAAATCCATTAAACCTGTTCTTTTAGGCTAATGCTAGAAGATTCCAGCTTTCACCTGTGTCCATTTATGATGTAATTTATTGAGGTGAAACCCAGCAAGGGTGAAAGGGGTGTAATTAGTTTTAGAAGAAGTCTAGTAAAGTTACTACCACACGTTTAGCCAAGCTCATATGGCCTAATGGTAATAAAATAAAATAGAAATGTTTTGTGATTGTAAAGCTCGGCTGTAATTTTAAGAACACCAAAGTGGGGAAATATGAGATGTATCTCCCACAGCTGCAGGAACTCAGTTATATTACACATGTGATTACACTGTTCCTTGGACAGGGGAGCACAACTCCCACTGAAGCCAACTGCGCTACATTTTCCATCTCTGTGTGTGACAGGTCAGATTCTCGACTGATATAAATCAGCCAATTCCATTAAAGTCAGTGACAAGCTGGACTGATTTACACCAATGGAATATTTGGTCCGACCTCTTCCATGTCTTGCAGTAATTGCGTGGCCAACTTATAATGGCTCTTGGAAACCAATTGCCGTTGTGCCTTTAGCTTCTAGACACACTGCAATAATGGGGTCACGTTGTCCCTCTGCCTGTGCAGGTAATGGGACAACATGACATCTTGAAAGGGAGGTAGATGTTATTTGCGGCCCAAGACTCTGCTCAGAGCCAACAGAAGGCCCTGTCCACGCATGGCAGTGGTAGAGGCTGTGCTAAGGCTCTCTACATCTAAGGAAGCAGGACAAGCAACCACATCTCACCCTCTGCCTGATACAGACTTAGGTGACTAACTTCAGACTGTACATCCAGTCTGCAGTCCTGCTAGCACCTTGTAAAGGAAAAGAAAGATAACCCAGATCTGGTAGTTCCTACGGTAGTAAAGTTTATAGGATAGGAGCTCCTCATCAAAGAGCAAAGGCACTAGAAGATGAAGTAAATATACACATGGTATACTACACACTCTCTACTACACTCTTTTCCAGTATTCAGACAAACAAACGGTTGCAAGAAAAGCAAACCCATCTGTTAAAGATTTTATCCTCACATGAGTGGGTTACACTAGGTATTGCTTTATTCACAACTCAGAGTTGGGCCATCATCTCTGTGAGTGGCAAAGCTCAACTCTTTAGACCAGTGTATATACATTTATTAAACCAATTACATCAAGTCTAGAATCTTCATAAGTTTCTAAGCACCCATTCCGTTCCTTTAAGTACATCATTTATTAAGTTCTTTCTATTCTTCTGTCTTCGTAGAATTCTCCCTCGCTGGTTTCAGGCCTTGCTTGGTTTCAGAGTCGTCTCGGCTTCTTTTGTGAATTCTGTTTGATACAAT
>Ga0065711_1027396_pt1 | contig 49980 bp, 44 predicted proteins | sample Hoacrofraction12_FD_59098 | JGI IMG/M metagenome (GOLD analysis project Ga0065711, IMG submission 59098) | Hoatzin crop microbial communities from Cojedes, Venezuela - Epithelial fraction 12 v2 (version 2) | ecosystem: Host-associated > Birds > Digestive system > Esophagus > Crop | place... | reverse complement strand
TGCTGCGGTGTCCCTCGCATGCTGCTGGGCAACGGGTTGAGGGCTCCTACTAGCCCCCCATCCCTCTAACCATTGTGTATCCTCCCCTAGCCTGTTGCTGGCAAGCCTGATAGGTTCCTCTTCCCTAACCTTGGCACTTAGCTTGCAGGGAAATTTTTGTAATGTTCCTTTGTCCCGTTGACTAGTTTTTCCAGCAGATACAATGATGATTAATTTGAGTGTCCTTGGATTGGGAGGCCCTGAGAAAATCTTAGCAATTGTTCATTGTGTGGCATAGCTGTCAGCATCCTCTACAGTCAGCTGTTCAGGAGATTCTTTAATGCATCTTCTCATTTAGTCTTTACTGCAGCAGGTGACAACGTAGAATTCTTTCTTTACTGGCCTCTTCCCTATGCCTGCTTTGAAATCTGATAGTGCGTGGCTCACCACAGCTATTCTATCCATCCCCTACAACACATGATTTTCGATACGAGGAAATGTTGAATGCAGTGACTACTTTGCTTATGAAGCCTTTGACTTGCTTAAATTCAGCACCACTCATTTTCTATGCTATCCAGAATGAATGCAGCATCCACCTATTCCCTTGGTAAACAGGGCCTGGGATGTTCACAAAAAGCATCTGGTTTACATTTGTCTTCAAAAGAATGTAAAATTAATTAGCATTTATTTAGACAAATCAAAAAGCAAATATGTAATAATGAATGTGATCACAGATCAAAAATGTCAGAATGGCCAATTTAGAAAAAAGGGAAAAAAGGAACAAGTCCACCAGAAAGACCTCAATGCATGGTAGGAAAATAAAGGCTGACACAAAACACGTAATTGTGCACCAGCTTCTGCAAGAGAATTGGTGCTTTATTACCCTTTGAAATAAAAAAAAGATCAGAGGAGTAAAATTAATTACATTATAATTGTTTCTTTTCAGACAGGTTTTAAAAATAGCAAGATTTAGAAAAAATGTGAAACCAGGTCCTTACTTCCCATTAAAATGAATAAAAGCCCAAAACTGTCCTGTTTACCTCAGTGTGTATTTGATAAGGTATTTGATTTTTTTGTTATGACAGAGATCAGTACACACACCAGCAGTAGCAACTTCATATCATTTAGGAAACATGTCAGAATGTATTTATGTGGCTATTTAAACAGAAGTTTTATACCTAACTAATACAACTGCTGGAAGCTTTTTGAGGAATGCTAAAAAATTATGGCACTGAGAGGAGAAATCACTGCTTTTTGAAAAAGCACTTTGGGTCAAGAAAAGATAATGGCATTTTCAGAATTGCAATTTTTCCTAGCATTGCAGAAAGCACAAGGCTCAATCTTCACAATGATGTTCTTCACAGAAGGGAGTCTTTGTGATATTGGTGACATTCACCAAATTGTTGAGGACTCTGGTCAGGAGTCAAAGTTGATCGATAGCCCAAAAATTGCAAAATTACGGCAGTCAAGACTTCTAAAACAGTTGCTAATCTCTTAAACTACTTTCTATGAAAAGTAAATCCAACTCAGACTCAGAACATAGAAGTAGATTGTCTTTTTCCCAAGCTGTTAGGTGTGCTAATAGCTGCTGCACTGCAGAGATTCATTACAAAGAAGTAAGGGGACCTTACATGTCATGAACGTTAGATCATTAGTTGAGTCACAAAATGAGATATTCCTTGTTAATACTTCATCTGTCTTTCTGACCACTGTGTGTCCCAGTAGGAATACACAGGTGTATTCTCCAGCTTTACATAGTGATGGAAAGACCAGAAAAAGTCTTCTGAAGAAGAACAAAAAGTAAGAAGAGAAGGAGGTAGCCTCTAGCCGTATCACCTGTCTTCACCACTCTGGGAAGATATTGGTTTCACAGAAGGCATCATTGATTGTCACTGCTACAGCTTCTTAAAGGTTAGTAAACTCTGTCATGCACCGTTTTAACGCTGTAGGACACTGGTAGCCTTGCTCTCTTACATTTAATTAACACTTGCTTTTAGAATGCAATTCAAGTAAACACATTCTTTTCAACCAGGCATTCCGGTCAGACAAGGATTCAAATACCCTGAAAGAAAAGCATGTGCTCATCCTAGGTTGACGGTCCCAGAAAGATAGGAGTAAGGAAATGGCTCTAGATGTTTAACACCACATTTGGTGAAGCTTAAGGTGGACAAACATGTTCTTGTAATTTAAGTATTTGCCTTTGAAATGGATTTAGCAGTCATGAAAATGCAGGTGATAGGTTGCCAGTAAATAATGTTTACTGGAAACAGATTCTACTTTAGGAATTCAACACATCAAGAGGAAATAAGGCCAAATAATTTTGCTATGGTTATATAAGGCCAGAGGAATGCCTTAGCCCTTTTGCTTATCTCACTGCTCTTCACTAGGCAACTTGTCCTGGTTTTGGCCGGGATAGACTTAATTTTCCTCTCAGTAGCTGCTGTGTTTTGGATTTAGTACCAGAAGAATGTTGGTAACACTGATGTTTTCAGTTGTTGCTAAGAAATCAAGGACTTTCTTCAGTCTCCCATGTTCAGCTAGTGAGCAGATGTGCAGGAGCTGTGAGGAAGCAGAGCCAGGCAGCCAGCCCAAGCTGGACAATGGAAATATTCCATACCATAGACGTCACGCTCAGTTTTATTAATGGAGATTGGCCAATGGGCAGGAATGCTCTTTTCTGGGAGTTCAACTCTCTTTCCACGAGTTTGAACTTTTCCGTGAGTTCAGTCTTCTTCTGTGAGTTCAGAGAGTTCTGCAAAGTTCATCAGTTCAGTGAAATCCAGGAAATTTGTGAGTTCTGTGATCGCTGCTTGGGGACTGGCTGCACAATCAGTCATTGGGTGGTAAGAAAAATTGTACTGTGTATAGCTAGTTTTGCATATTCTTTACTGTTATCATTATTATTAGTCCTATTTGTTCCTTTGTTGTCTTATTAAACTGTCTTAATCTCAGCCCTCAAGTTTTCCTTTTTGTCCATTCTTCTTCCCATCCCACAGCAGGGGGGAGAAGCAAGTGAGCAGCTGCATGGTCCTCGTTGCTGGCACACCACTCATCTAACAAATGCAACTTGAAATTAACTTCCTCACATTTACAGGAAAAAGACAGACGGTAAACTTCCTATCTGCCCAGGATGTGACTCTTCTCACACAGAGGAAGCAGCAGCAGAGATCACTGGCACCTTGTGGTGATTTTGCAAGGTGAACAAATTTTAAATCTGTGATGGATCCTGGAGTACGTATACCTTAACCACACTACATAATCTTTTGTAGTGACATTTTAAAGTTAATTTTTAAATTAATTGGTTTTAGAAAGAAGTGACAGCTTTTAGGATGAAGACAATGAATGCTTTAGGAAATAAGTAAAATCTAGTGAATCTGAAAGAAGTGGCAGATCCTATCCTCTGGGCTTGCTCTCATAAGGAGGCTTGAGGCATATGGACAAGAACAGAGATGTTCAGTAAGATTCAGTTTCTCATCTAGACTCTCATTTGGACTATGTATAAGGAAGAAATTCTGTACAATGAGGGTGGTGAAACACTGGAACAGGTTGCCCAGAGAGATGGTAGATACCCCATCCCTGGAAACATTCAAGGTCAGTTTGGATGGAGCTCTGAGCAACCTGATCTAGCTGAAGATGTCCCTGCTCATTGCAGGGGGGTTGGACTAGATGACCTTTAAAGGTCCTTTCCAATCCAAACCCTTCTATGGTCTGTAAACCTCTAAACTGAGCATGACACTTGAGGAAAAGAAAGAGGTTTCTATTTCAAATAACTAATCTGCAATAAAAACCACAAGAATAGAACTAAATAATTCAATCCTAATGAGAAACACGGTCCCCCTCTGTAGTTTTCCACATGATTCCCCTGTACCTAATATTGTGTCTTAACAGACTATGTGTGACGTGGAAGTCTTTTTCCCAGATAACATTATTTGATTATGCAAATCAGAATAAAAACCTAATAGGCTAAAATAATCTTGGACATTGCTCCACGAGTTTCAACTGTGCATGTTAGAGAAACATAACCTAATCAATTTCAGAACAACAGTTCTGTTTTATAAAGTAGGGAAGAAAAGATGAAATGCATCTTCTAAATTAATAAAATCCTTCCTGTGTAGCAGTATTATAATTTCTGCAAGGTCATGTACTATTTTTGGTGAACATTAACACGATCTAAATCAATAGCTCAATTTTCTTTATGTAGAAATCTTCTATGTCTTGCTCACAATTCTTCTTTCATATATCCTTTCATTCCTCACCAGACAGAAAAATAATCTCTCAACATAAAATTTATAGTTATTGCACAATCTTTTTTATATTATTCCATAGAATGCCAAGTATGCATCATTGAATTTGGAGCTTTCTGTCTAAAATGAAATTACATTATTTCCTAGGATGTTTATAATACACAAATCACATTTTCCTGTAGGAACATTTGGCAGTATGAAATGAACTGCTACAGTTATGAAATCCTTTCTAACATTTTTTCTTTACAGCAAGTGACCAGAGTATAATATCTTTCAGAAACTAAATAGCACAATAATAAAAATTAATCCATACTTCAGTGAACTTGCAGTACATAGCGATTTATTTTAGAGGATAAAGTCTACCTGCAGTACTTGTACAAAATACCCGATTAAGAGCAACGTGACTACGAATAATTTTGAGCTTTATTACTTAAAATATAAGGAAAAGGCAGAAACCACCTCAGAAAAGGTTTTGTAACAGGTTGCTCTATGGGCAAAACTGGTTCACACCTCATACTTTGCAAGAGAAAGTTTGCTGGCATGACGATTTTGAAGTCATCAGTGATAAGGGCCATCTACCTTAGTGTAACTCTAATAATTGATTTTACAAGAAGGGATAGGAGAGATTTGCAATGATGTGGGCCACAACATCCAACTGAGTAGCCTGGCTACTCAGCTGAACTATGTCTTCTGGCTCCAAAGACTTCCTATGCTCGTGCTGTTTCAGTTTCTCCTCTGAAAACACAGTGCATGCATTGTGTCAGATGCACTGCCTCACAAAACGCCTTTTCCTAGTGTCCTTTCCCTGCACTGTGCTCCGAAAGCAAGAGGGCAGAAGCCCAGTTATCGGCCTTTCATCCATTTTCTTTAGAGAAGTGTCAGAGAAAGGGCAATAAGACCACAAGAGGAAAACACACCATGTGGCAAAGTGTTACGTTCCTGAGAACTTATTTTGTAAAGTGAATGTGCATTCACTCATAGGTAAAAGTAGGACAGACACATGAACTTCTGAGAAGACTGCTCTGCACCAGAACAGACAAGAAGGGGCATTTTACAGTTTTTCTCTTGAAGCAGAAGTTCCACATCATTCCTTCTTCACCCAGTTCCTCCCAATAAGGAACCTCATCCAATATGAGGCAGCACAAAGCAAAACAGGACACTTGCCAGGCACACAGTCTTGAGACAGAGTACTACCCTCACAAAAGTTTTTTCAGAATAATACCTCATATATATAACTTCCCAGAAGCCCATAAAAGAAGGGAGAAAAGTATTTAGCACCGTTCTTGATCATGACCCATTTCACAAATGATAGAAAGATGATGCTGGACAGAGGTGTACCTTTGAGATGCACATACCTATACATCACTAAAGCTGGCCTGTTTTATACATGTTGTATTTAAATATCCACCTAAGGGTCTTTAGCGAGAAAATACAGTGCTGGTAACCCAAGGTTTTAGGAAATTACCCCTTCTACTCTCACAGAGTTCCAAACACATTGACCCATAATGTTCCCACAGACATTTTAGTGGGTTTAGGGCACCTCCATGATAAACACCAAACAGAGTACACACTTCGAACTGCTATAGATATTTCTATGACAAAACTCCAGCCAATGTCTGCCATATTGTAGAATACTGAAAATCCAATCTACAAACACAAGTCTACTCCTAACTTTCTGTCTCCAAGTATGTGATCTTGTTTCACTTGTAGAAGTGACTGTTAGGACAATTGTCTTACAATTAGGGAAGGAACTTGGAATCAAAGAGATAATGGAATAGGCAGAGAAGAATCTTTAGTTGCATTGATCCTTGGTAAGAACGTGAGACTTAAAAGACAAGTACTCTCTGAGATAAAACCAGCAACCTCATTTCAACACTATTTAATAGAAAAACAAATTCCAGCACATGAACCATTTGCCACTGAAAAGAAGAGAGAGCTTCTGAAACACTTTGCCAGGAAAGCACAACATACAGAGCTTGGGAGAGATAACCACACTCCTTTACTACTCACACTGCATTTGTTTCTAGGAAAGAGCATTCCAAAAGGATGATGGAAAGGAGCCTCAGTAAAAGCTCTCAAGTCACACTGGCCTAGAAAACAAAGCTTGCCTTCTAATCTGAGAAATTGTTTTTAGAATCTCTAGTATCCTTGGCAGTGAAAGTGGACGTCCTTCACTAATGTTGCAATTATCACCTTGATGAAGATCATTTATATCTAGTAACAGGGCCACAAGAAGGAGGCATGGAGCATGCTCCAGGTGCACTGGAAGAATTGTCTTTTTTCAGAAATCTCCAGTGTTAAAACACCACATTTTTATCCTCACAAGAGTTGACTCCTGAAGTCCAGACAACAGAAAAACCACAGATAGTTCTTGCTATCTTCACTATTCCTGTGGTTAGTTCTTGAAAAAAACTTAGTACACAAATACGCCAATATCAGACATTAGTAGTGTTTTACCTAGCGTTCAGTATTTCAGTTATTTTTTTTTCCCTTTCTATTCATTGCTACACATATTTCATATACATTAAAGCTATGGAAATGCTAGTACAAAGAACAAGAGAGGTTTTTAACTCTTAACAATTTATTATGCATTAGAAGCATTTTCCATAATTCCACCCTCTTTTGGTAGTTTCTTTGCAAAGTGATAAAACAAGGAATTTGCACCTAGTCATTTATTGTACAAGGCTTGCTGGTATATTGAAGGTTTTTCTACTAAACATGTTCTGTGATTTTTTACTTTTATAGAGCAAACCATCATCTCTCCTCTATAAAGTTACTCTCATATTTTATGGTCTGCACACATTATCTTTGTTGTGGTCTGCTAAGGTGTTCTCATAAAATCTACAGTGTTGCCACACTTTCATTAGCATCACTAAAGGTTAATTGACAGCTAAATTCTCATGTGCAGAATTTGGATCAAAGCTTCATACAGGTGGGTTGCTATGCTCAAGAGCTTTACGTGTGGGATAAGCATGACCTAACATTTCTAAGGTTTCTTGTTTCAAACTAACATTACTGAGCATAAAGAAGAAAAGTTTAGTAAATTTCTTACCAGGAAAGCTTGGGAAATACAGGGTGTGTTTTCAAAAGCAATAACTACTGGAACCTTCTACTACACTTACCTCCAGGACAGCTTGTTCATCAGAAGATGCATCTGTAGCTGGTCCGTGGCTGAAAACCACAGTTATTTTTTCTCACATTAGGACCTTGTAGAATTCTTTTGAAAATATCCTTGGCAATGAACCTCATTGTACTTCCAGTGTCACGTTCACTGGAGGATCTCTGGTAAAATATTTTTTAGTGAGTTGAGTAACAAGCTTATTCTTGCTGTGAAAATCTGAGAAGTGAATCAGGTGGTGGGTAACCGAGTTGTAGGAAACAACAACAACTCTGGCTCCCACTGGGCAGTTGCTGTCTCTGATTCTGGGATTGCTCACTATCACTATTACAGCTTCTCTCAGTAGTTCAGATGTCTCCGGAGTGAGTGTCCTAGAGGTGTCCAAGGCAAACACCAGCAATGTTGGATGTAATGGGCATTTCAGTTTTCCTAGGAAAAAGAGAACAAAAAACACCCCAAATTATTTTGTTTCCTTGCATCTCAGACATGGAGAGTAATGCACACAAACGCCATACACAAAATTATATAATGCTAAGCTACATTCTGCACTTGATACCTGCACAAAGAGGGAGACAGACAAAACTGTGCCCAACTTAAACTGAAGTGAGGCACACGAGTACAAATTGCTCATTCTTATGAAGAGGTTTTACAAAGATCTTTGAAAAATAGTGCTAAGTTATATCAGCACTATTTTACAGATGGAGAAGCTGCAGCACAGAGAGTGAAAGTGGCTTTTCCAGCATCACCCAAGCAGTACAATAACAGAGCCAGGAGTAGAAATTGTCTTCAGTTTTGACAGGTTCCACATTCACCTGCACTCTGAACCAGTGGGATGCAAGTCTGCCGCAGTCTGAGCCCCTCTGTAGAGGCACAGCCTCCACTACCCACCTCAGATTGAGCTGGCGACAGTCTGCATTGGGTTTCATAGAAGTATCCTGTACTTCCAGCACAGAATATTCCCTTTCAAAGCTCCTTTTGGGCACAATGTGGGCCTACACTAATTCAGGTACTGCTGTGCAGCTCAGATACTGATTTGATGCTATTATTACTACATTATTCTTAGGAGCACTGTTAAGACTTGATAATGCATGTGACACTTATGGAGTAAAACACATTTCATCTTTCAGCCATGATACTACATCAAAAAGCAGAAATTGTGTTGAATAAAATAATCTGTTGCAGCATGAAGAAAAATGTAATTTAAAAACCACAGGCTATAGCAGGTAACATAACTATAGTAATAACAATATAATTTATCTAGCACTCATGAAGGGAGGAGATTACTGACTCACTATTCCAGCCGAATTCAGTGTAGGACAAAAATTCCATTATCATTTCCTATACATAACTGATATCAGAAACATTTGGCCATGGAATACACCAAGAGCTAAGGGACGTTGAGCCATAATGGAAAAAGGATAGTCAGGAAGAAAAAAAAAACAAAGCAAAACAAACGAGAGTGGTATTGAAATCAGAACAACTAAAGAGTAGAAAGTTTTAAATTAATATGTGTAATAAAATTATTTGGCAGTTCAGTGTAAAGCAGTGGAGAAACTGATGGGAGTAAAGTTAAGAACAGAAAAAAAGTTCAGAGAAGGGACAAGGAAGAATGTTAATCTGCAGTGCTGAAGCTGCAAGATAAACAGAATTATGAAGGGTCAGAGAAGGATAACGCTAGCTATACCTCTCAGGGACAAGTAGAATGAAACAACAAAAAAGAATATGCACAGGAACTGAACACCACCACAAAGATAACAAGGGAAAGTCATGCTATTTTGGTATTGCCAGCAATACTCTTACCAATGGGTTAAATCAAATACTGCTAAAAAAAAGGATACAAGGCACTAAGAAGGCCTGCGAACCTTTATTGCAAATAGAAATCTGTGATCTATAAAAGATTTGAAGGAACTGGATCGAGTTTTAAATGCTCTTTTTCAGTTCAGTTTCCCCTACCTACCTTCACATTAACATTTCACAACACATTGTACCATCCAAATACATGCCAGTACATGCACTGGGTATAAAACAGGGACAAATATGTCAAGCACCATGTTACTGTGGGGAGAATATTCAACTGCTTAGTATTACACCTACTCTTCAAGAAACAGAAATGAGGGTCATACATGCAGTAGCGGTTAAGATAATCACTATTATTGGAGTTAAACAAAAAGGGTATGCCTTGATTTTGAAACTCTTAGGAGTCAAGCAGATCCAGGAAACATTTATCACAAGTAAACAAATCTGAGTTTTTGAGAAGTTTTACAGAACAGCAAGGTAAGGGGAAAGGATAATGTTGAAAATGTCAAAAAATAGAAGGTAAGTAAAAAAGTAAGACAAGTAACATTTCTTTTTGGAAGAAGAAAGCAGATCTGCTAGATGACTCGGGAGATCTGTTCTAGAACTTCAGACACTTTAACTCTCCACTCCACAGATTTCCTAGGCTTAGCATTTCTATGCCATGCTGCTCAACCTGCAGAATTAGAGTAGAACTTACCTAGATGGCAAGAGCGCTTACGCATAGTAGGAGAAATGTCTGTGTTACAGTGTGAATACCTTCAAGCATATAGAGATAACAAAGCCCTCGTTTGCTTAGGCTCAGTATAGCCAGTCACAGAGATGTGATATTTGAAACGGAGCTAGTGATGGATGAATAATATCTGATGGTTTTAATTAAGAACACCTACCACAGCATGAATATTGACATGTTTAGTCTCACTGAGTCATTAGTGGAGACAGACAAACTGCAGAGGAAGCATCTGGTGACTAAACATTTGCATTTTAGATAGCCAAATTAAAAGGGGATATATCCTGTCCTACATATGGATTAACAAACTAAAGCTCCAGTTCAGTAAACACCTGACTCTTGACATAGGAGTGGAGCCTCGTCCTACAAAGGCAAAGTAGTTCACAGCTTATGAGATCTCTGCTAGGTCACTCTGACAGATGAACATCACCGTTCTGTCTGCCTAGTAACAGGAACATAGGAGTAAGCAGTACTCACCATCCCAGCAAGCTAAAGAAAGATAAAAAGAAAGCTTAATTGAAAAATTTTGAATCTGAAGAGTTTTAAAAATAAAAGCTGATATCACTGGTGGAACATACACTGAATTTCGTTTCCATAGTTCTACAGATTTTAAGACTTTCAGTGACCTAGGATGCATGCATTACTGTCTTCCACTGCTATGTATGCTTGCAAAACTCTCTTTGGTGTTACTGGAGAATGGAGTAAAAGGACCCTTATGGCTGCTTGCGGACGTAGTCAATGAGTTCACATGGCTGTGGGCAAGAACAAAAAAGACATACATGAGCATGTGACCACCCAATGAGATGGTGCATTGTTTGTGTTTGTAACATGGAGTGTGCTAGAGATACGTACAGAAAATAAGGCTTGTCTGTTCAGCATTTTACCCCCCTTAAAAAAAAAAAAGAAAAAGATTACTGTAATGTTATCTTCATCATACCTAATTGCTCGGATATTTTATTAACCACAGGGGAAAAAAACCCAAACAACCAAAGCCAAGCGCTGATTGTGTTACACATTTTTATATATTTTATTTAATATCTACTATGATTTGGGGATATTCAAAGTCTACAGTAGAACTGAAGGTTTCTACTACCTGTTATCTGTGTACATTTTTATTTCAGTAAGGGTGAGAAAAGATCAGTATTTTTGTTTGCAAGGACAGTTCTCTACTAGTATGAGGAATTTCTGTACATAGCTGTTGCAACTAATTTCAGCTATGACCCCATTTCGAAGCTAAAAGAAATTTACAGTATATCATTTCATATCTGACAAAGATGTACAGGGAAACTATCAGCTTAGCATGAGTTGCAGACTTCTTAGCAGTGCTAACAATTAATGAGAGAAAAATGAACCCGATCTTTCTTTTATGCCATACTGAATTTGCAAAGCTGAAAGTCAAAGAGGAAGTAAATATTTCTAAAGTGAGCCTCTTTTATTTGAGACTTGAGATACACATCGTTGAATTCCAACAATGGTACTTCTAGAGGTTTTGTTAGAAACACATAATGGCAAAGTTTACTGTGCTACTGACAGCCGAAAAATACAGCAAGCATTGTCCTTTGCATTAGTTAAAAGGAGAGGCTCAAAGTAAGAGTCGGGTACGCTTCTCAAACATGCACAAGCTAGGCATTTAGATGGTGACTGATGAAAACTATATTCATAGGTATAGAGTTAGCCATTTGCATTCAGAAGTACCTGATTTGTGCTTATATACAGATGAACTCACAATCTTTTTTATTTAATAAAATCTGGAAGTTTGCAGTGTAATACAATCATGCAATTTACAATATATGCACAGCACATCAATGGCAGTCATCAGAATCATCAGAACATTGCACATATTACTGCTCCAGACCACCATAATAGGAAGAAAATATTTTGTTTCATTCCTTAATTTCCCTTCAAAATTAAAAAGAACAGATGTATTTTCCAGTACTGGCAAAACAGATGGAGTCTGGGTCTTACCCTGCGTCCTGGAGATCCCCGGTCTCCCGGACTGCTTTCCAGACCAGCAGGTCCTGGAATACCCTACGAATAGTAGCATGTTACATATGTGGTATTCAAAGAATATACACAGGTGACACAACATTCACATTTTCTATTGGAAATCAACTGTCTGACACAATTTTCACTTTTAAGAGATAAACTACCTGGATAGCATCAGACCATCAATTTTCTTCTAGTAGTTCAGCTCATTTTTGTAAAGTGTATTATTCATGCAATATGTTCAAAGCCCATTTAAAAATACAGTCCTCAAAATAAAATTAGCACATGCACATTGTTGCTTTTGGTGGCAAGAGCCTTGTTTAATTTCTGGCCTTTTTGGAAAAGCAGTGCTGAGTACAAACAGTTCAGTGAGACTGAACTCTGTCTGGTTTATTACCACCCATCGCTACCAGCTCCCCTTTCTGTAGGGAGCAGCCAGCCCTTGTTATCGCCCGTCATAGCAGAAGTTAATATTCAGCCATGGAAAAGCTCGGGGAAAAAAGAGAAAAAAGAACACACACAAGCATCCAGAAAAAACAGGACAGAGAAGTTAATGGGGAATAAGCGGGATCATCACAGAGCTCTTAAACCAGCAAATTTCTTCTACAGCAGTTTTTTATCTAAAACGCACAAAAGGAAAGTGAACTGGAACAGCAGGCAGGACATTCAGAAATGGTCATTGCTTCCATTTAGTGTGACGTACACACGGACAGAGCATGGCCAGCACTAGCAGCCTTTGAAAATGGCAGACATACCATCTAAAAATAAATCCAAGTGTGCAATCAGCAGATCAAGGAGGAGCCCATCAAAAAAATCCATTAAAGAACAATGATAAGATACTTGCCATTCTGCCTCTACATCCTTTTCTCCATCTTCCCCTGCAGTTCCCTTGTCACCACCTTCACTCAGTTAATTGGAAAAAAATGTAACTAAAATTAGAAAACAGACTCTTCTGATAAAAATGCGAACTTCTCAAGAATTTATGACAGCATTTTCCTACTGAAGCACAGGGATATGAAAGATTGCACACAAAAAATTAGTCATGTATTCACGTAAAAGAACCAAACCAAACCAAACTTACACAATGACCAGTCAATGATTTTTTACCAGGGAAAAAGAAAATGAGATGCATCTGTTACTCTAATTCAGCACCACAAGATAGCAAAAGACATGCAATGTTTTTTCACACAAATGAAAACGCTTCTCACCCTGATCTGCCAAAACCATACTGCTGACTGAAGTGTATTCTCTCCAAATAACATCTTCTATGGCAGAAGTGTGCTGCTTCCAAAATGTGATTTATCTACTTGTTTACTAATGCGCACACTGATTTCCCATGAGAACAGTGAAGAGCTGGCAGTTCAATTTATTTAACAGAACTTCTAATCACTCTCTAATTACTGTGTAAGTAAAAATATTGGAGAAAATATTAACAGGCATTAACTACATCCTGTGTTCCCCCACATCCTTTAATAGCTATTTTAGCCTGGCACAGAGCTTACAATTTATTTCAGGAAGAGTAAGTCAAACAAACATGAATTGTTAGGTCCTAATGGAAAAACTACACAATACAACATGGTTTAACATGCAAATGATATCAGCCTTATAAAGCGCTTATGAACAGCTTAGCAATTTGCAGAATTAACAAACTATCCAGAAAGTAAAAGTTACATCTAAATGTTTAATAGATGAAACAAAATTCACTTTAAACTCTGCTTCACTAAACTTTTCAGTCCACACTTTGGCAGAAAGAGGCTTTTCAAATAAGAGAAAGTCCAGATGTAAAAAGCTTCCACACTTGAAAAGCTCTGTGCACCTGTGGCCAGAGCCATTACTAACACGCATACTGTGTTGGCTGTGCTTGCCTGCTTTTTTTTCAAAGGATTTTAAGTACCATACAAACTGCAATCCAAAAATAAACATGATAAAGCTTACTTACACTTCAACACACAATTGCTACTCAGATCAAGAGACTGATCCTGCAGACATCCCCTGGACCTTTGTCTGGGAGATAGTTCCAGACATGGTCTCCAAGAACACAAGAGGCAAGCCATTTTTAAATCAACAACATTAAGGGACCGAATTAAACAAACAAAATTAATACAGTAATTTAACTAAGGGAACCTTACTATGATTGCTGTTTTCCCAGGAGCTCTGGGAGTCCCTGCCAGACCCACAGCTCCTGGTTCATTTAGATATAAACAAAAGGAGATAAATACTATGATGTAAAATAAGAAAACAGAGAAAACACACAGATTCTTTCTCAGATTGGATATACATTCTTTAAAAATGGACTAATGCCATAAAATTTGTAGGCTACACAACCACTATCTACGTTTCCTTACAGCTCTCCCTTAGAAAGGAGCCCTCAAGGTTCCAGAAAAAGGGTTGATCTTCCAGATAACACACAAGATGACATATTGATCAGATGAGCTTCTACCTCCACTTCAAGCTTCCTGTTTGTGGGATTCATCTGCAATCCATAATTGAACAGAATGGCAAAGGAGGAGGAAACTAAACAGAAGAAAACTGTAGGTGCTACTCTATTACTTGTAAGTTAAAATTAAGGATATTAACAGAATTTGTCTTGAAAGTGGGTCAGAGAACATGAATCTATTTTCTCCAGCACTTTAATCCAATGTAGGTATTTTTGATGTACCAGGAGTTTGGATTAACCAAGCTTTGCTACATCCTTTAGTATCCTCTCTCCGAAATGTCTGGCTGCAGAGTGACAATAACCAACCCATTTAGTACCAACTAAATGCTTTACTTGAGGCATTTGGCAGGGATTAGTCCGCCAATGTACATAGCGGACTAAATAGCAATGTAAACTTAGCTTCCTAGTTGTAAAATAGCACAGTCAACTTCTTCTTTTCCCCTTATATAGTGGAACCTTTAAAAACAGAGAGGCCATTATTACTTTTGTTGTGATAGCACTTTTTCTAGTTTTCATCATGACAATCTTTTCTTCTGTCAGTTCCAAACAAGTACTATTATTCGTCCTTATACTCTATACTTAGGAAAAATGTGTTAACAAAATTGCTAGCAGCTACCCATCAACATGGTCATTTAAAAACCTGCAGGGCAAAATACTGACTGCTGTTATATGAGAGCCCATATTGCATCAGTAGCAATGGGAACTTTGCTTGAGCAAGCCAGCTTAGCATCCTGGCGTCATATTTGTAGCCAACAAGCAGCTGCCACACCATTCTAAAGAAAGCCACTTGATTTCAAAGATTTTCTGAAGAAAATCAGCGGATGTAGGGTTTGGATGATACACCAGAGCAAAAGCAGATCTATCCTCCCAGCACTTCACAGCCGGCTTCCAGAAGCTGTGATTGACACCTTTTTTACTGAATGTGACCCACAGACCTTTGTATGTAACAGATCTCAAAGACCAAAATTAATGTGTTTCTAAGGAAGCACATGGATTTTTAAATTTTTTTTAACAGGTGTAGAAAATGCACAGATAGGAAGACAGAGCCCTCTCCATTTCTTTAGCATCTTTTTAAATGAACAACTCTCATTACAGGTTAATGAAAAGGAAAATCACGCTCTGTCTTCGCTTTACAATGGACACAGTATCAGGTAGATTTTTCTCTATATAAGACAGATACATGGAGATTTCTATCTCTGTCATCTTTCAGGGTATTTACAAATTGTGGAGTGGGGCTGGAAATTGATTTGGCTATGTGCTAAGTAAGGCTTACACCAGAGAGAGTACTGTAGCTAGGGATACTATCCATAAAGCTGTCAAACAACTGTAGTAACTCTATTTCTCTTACAGCAATAACAAACCCCTCACAACACAGAGTGGTGTACAATGGACTTAGGTGAGGATTGGAATGGTGTGAATTAAATATTTGTATTCTAAAACACAGAGTAGAAATATTATAAATTCTCTGTATCTTGCAGATTGCTGAGTTGTTAGGGAAGGGATGTCAGAAAGGGAAATGTTTTCTCCAGTGCCCAGATGAGCATATCACATAATATGTGATACAGAAATGAAAGCTGGAACAGTTAACTTGAGTGAAAAGATTAAATGACCACAGACTAGAATAATTCCAGATAATAATGCCATGAAGATAGAAGAATAAAATAACTTTCTGTAGTACAGGATTGTATTTTCAGCTGAAATTCTTCAAATGACAATGTATCTAGCATGGACTATTTGAGACTATACGGAAATTGAATAGTTCATTTCTAAACAAAAGTAAGTTGATATAGTTAGATAACAAAAACATTATTGACAACAAACAGCTTTGTAGATATAAGGACCTGCACAACGACATGGCATTCATTCCGGTGGAAAAATGGTATTACCAGAACAGGAGGCGGTTTGCTTGAGCTGAATTACAGCAGGAAAGAAATTGGGGCAACAAAGTGCAATGGATTACACAGTTTGCCCTCAATGTGGTTCTGTGACCTGCTCTGTGTCCCTGGGAAAGTTTACCCCTGGCCCTCTGCTTCTGCCTCTCCTTCCTCTGCTGCTGCTAAGCCCAGGACTATCTATTTAAATCTCGGATGTTTTTGTTAACAGAGTGCGACTCCATTTCCTAGAATAATGGCACTTTCGCTAGGGGGAAGAGAGGAGTCACTAGGGTCGTCATTAAGAATACAATAGCAGTCCTGGGTGTCATATGCCAACACACAATGTATTGTATGAAAACAGTCTGATACAAGATTTCTTTAAGAAAAGGTTTTCAAATACTCAGCAAGGAAAAAAAGTAGGCAGACATTATTCCTAGTCACGGATTGGTGGTTGTGATCCACCTCACACAGCATGGCAATTTGAGTGCTAATTGGAAAACAGGGAATCAATTCCCTTTTTGGACTGGTCAGAAAACACTGAAGACAGTGAGAAAACTGAACACCTTTTGGACAGGACTGACGAAAATAAGTCAAATTCAATTGAAGGATGTCAAAATGAAGCCTCCACAGCTCACTGTTGGCAGAAGAAGACAGAGATAAGCAGTTGGTTCCCATGGTAAATTGTTTACTGGGAAACGTATCTTTAAATAAGACTGCATATAAAAAACTAATTAGCTGTCACATCAAGGAAGTACTCAAGATGTCTTGCTAAACTAACAGCAAGCATTCCGTGCCTGCAGAAAATAATGCTTTAAGAGTCTTGCTCTCAAGACAAAAAGACAGCATTTTTATGGATAAGCACACAACAGAAAAAATTTTATCTAGACTTGGATGTTGAGTGGCCCCTGAAAAAAACAAGTGAAAACAGTTTTTCTTTTCCGTGATAGTCTTGGAATTTGGCACCAGAATAGCAAAGAGGACATATGTGAGTGATCTACAGGACATTTACAGTTGAAAACCAATCTGTTGCAAAGTTGGTGTTCGTGTCAGAGGCAGGGTAGGACACAATAGTCCCAGTGTTTTATATTTGATTCTAAAAATGGTTTATGGAGGCCGTGACTTTGCAGCACCAAGGTTGTCCCCAACTAAAATGTAGCTTCAAATTCTACAGGATGAGGTTATAAAAAAAATCAGGCATCAATTTTGTAGAAAACACAGAGAGATTAGATAGACTGCAGCCTTCTGCTCTCATCAATACAATCCCTCCCTTTCATATCTATATGTAATTGTGTTTTCAACACCAGTGTCTAAGGGAACATTACAATAAATCAAGACTTCTCTCCTATAACTCACTAATCAACTGGCATTCCAACAAATGGGAGCCACATAGGCAGTTTAGCTTGTACTGTCTCATACAGAGCAACTAGTAATTTCACTCTTTTTTACTGAGAAGCAACAATTTCCTTGAATCCTGCCAGTATTTATTTTCAAAAGGACAAGAGGAAATAGCAAAGTGAGGGACAGAGGGAGATCTGGGAAAGCTGCCACGGGTAGGAACTCAGCATGGTGTCCTCAGTGTACCAGTCAGCTACTCATCAGGGAATGGGAAAATTTCTGTGCGCAGGGGCTACACTGTACAAATGAGCTGGGTGAAAAAATGCCTGCGGAGAATAACATCCTTCACCCCTCTCCTGCTTTCCACCCAGTAGCCCTGCCAGAACAAGGGCAATCAGACCAGAAAGTAGAAGGCTGAGCTGGTCTCATGACAATTGATCTACACAGTACAAAAGTCAGCAGCTGTACTTCCCTTTCTCTACATCCCTCTAAAAATGTCCGAACTACAACGGAGCTCATGAAAACACACAGCTGTGTGGGAGATGGGAAATGTTTGGCAGTTGACAAAGCAGAGAACGGCAGTTTCAGATGAAGGACTGAGCGAGCAAGGGACTCTCCTGGGATTTGAGTGGAATTGGGAAGCCTATCACCACAAAGCCAGTAAGAGGGCTTACGGGAACACACACTTGAGAGGTATTAGTTCATATATATTACTTACTGTGTTTAACCACCAACGTTTAGCCTGTCTGGCCAAATTATTCCACCGGATTGTGAAAATCTGTCTGTTGACTTTGCTTTTGAATTATTCAACTACAATTACACAGGTCGGTTGACAATGCACAGGAGGTTGTAGGAAGTCAGTGCATGAACAAAAAAAGGTTAATACACTCATAAAAAAGCACCCATACTACCATTGTTCTTGAAAGCAAGCCCTTACAAAAAAACCTGTGCTACAGCACTTGCAACAAGATCTACACCCAGAAAGGAAATTAAGTGGCAAAGTCAGAAAAACTCTCTAAGACAGGTTTTTGCTAATGAAAGAACTAGAATTCCTATGAGCTAAAATGATGATAATTGTTAGATTAATAACACTAATTCATACTTGATAGTTTCTGCTTGACCAAATCTGTGACCTTCTTTTTTTCTGCCTTAGCTTACTGTAATGAAACTGTGAAGTCCTTTATTAAGAGCTTGTTATAGGTAACTAAAACAATGTATTAAGTATAATTGCAGAATTTATCACAACTTGGAAAAAATACGATGCAGGAGAAGTGCCTTGCACTACCACTTTTTCTCCATTATTGCTAGGAAGGTGGCATTATTAGAAAGCTAATATTTTATCAGTAATAATTAAGTTTTAATGAAATTTTTAATTATTTTTATCTCTTAGGAATATGTATCTCTTTTTATGTTCAATACCACATACTGAAAAGAAACTTGAAAAATCAATGATGTAATGAAAAACATTCAGATGGGAATCCTCAGTTGGTTACACATCCACTACCTCACAATTAAACAACACAGCATGCTTTCAGTATACTACTTACTGGATGACCCTTACGTCCTGGTCTCTTTTTCTGTCCTTTTTAACCTTTAATGCCTTTTTGTCTCAAAAAAGAACTAAATACCAAAGTGTACAGAAAAGTTCAGTTAACACACACAAATCATTAGTGTCAGGGCTTTTGTCCTTTCATGAGTAATAATAATTCATAAGGGGTCCTTTGTATCCTTGTTTTCCTTGCAAGCCATACTGACCAGACTGTCAAGGATTACCGTGTTTTTAAATGTCTTGTTAAGGTTTTCTCATGTGACCTAACAGACAGTAACATGTTGGGATTTATTCTATTAAAACTGTCTACTATTTTGTCTTTATATCTTCCTGTTATGATAACGTATTTTCTTGCATTTACAGACATCAAGAAAAATTACAAAGGATCTAACCAGTCTGATTTCAACATATTGAACACTGCAGACCCAGAATGAAGTAGTAATCAACACAGCAAAGACAATCCAAAGAAAGCACTCCTGAAACCACACAGTGCTAATGTTCTTGAAATAAAATCTTGTGTGTGGACAATATGTGAGGCACTAAAAATCATTTAATACTGTAGTCACCAGGAAAGACTTGGTGAGCACTGAAAGCAGCACCTTCTGCATTTGAAGGCCCAACGTTGAAAATTCATACAGACAAATAAGACGCTTTATGTATCTAACAATACTTACATGCAAGATATAAATACCTAAAAAATGCAGTTTCATCCATGCAATATTTGGAACATACTCCAGCAGGTTTTACTGTAATAGCATGAAGCATACATGTAAAAGCCCAGATGAGGCTCCTGATCAATTAAAAAAAAAAGTTTTTTAAACGTATCTATTGCATCTACTTTGAATTCTCTTTTTCAAAATTCTTGATTAAGCTCCTATGTGGAAAAGGGCAGAAATAAGAAAAGAATAGTTCTTACCTCTGGTCCCCATTGTCCCCTTTGTCCTGGTATTCCCTGAGACAAGGTACAAAAAAAAATGGCTGTGAGGCCAGATTATCATCTGCATGCTGTTAAAGTGGATAACTTGTTGCGATTACTGCATTAAATTTTTTTCAGCTGAAAGAAAATGCAAAATTTTATGCTTTTTTACAAAAAAGATACACTTACAAAAACAGTGGTCCAGTTTTGGCCCCCAGTGCCATTATGAATGTTGCTTAGGAAAAGGTATTTTGATTTTGTAATAGAAGTATTTCTACTCACCAAGTCAAATATTGATATCAAAAGTGCATGCAAAGCAGAGGCTAAAAAGCAGTCTCCCACTAAATCAAACCCAAACAAGCTAAGAACTATATTTCATTTTCACTGTCTCCAAGTCTCCTCTGTTAAAGGAACTTACTGGGTTGCGTATGTCTCCTGAGGAGCCACATGAGCCTTTTTTGTGCTCTCTCATCCTGTACATGGAAAATTAAATTTCCTTAGCATCATTGCAATTTCTCATTTCTTCATATGTCGAATTTTTAAGACTGTCAAAAACTGTCTTGTGGGACTTTGCCACAACATTCTCTGTCAGTCTTTCAGTAAATAGCACTGACGACAAAAAGCAACCAGTTACACATCTCTGAATGGGCCTGGCTGATAGCACTCTCCAAGAACTGGCAAATACCATCACAGCTCTTTTCAGAAAGATTCCTGCAGGCCCTTGTTAAGAGAACAGGGTTGAGGGTTAGAGAGTTGGCAGATTTCCTGGCTCTGCTTCTAGACTGCTCTTTCATACTAGGCAAGTTACTTCCTCGTTCTGTGTCTCAATTTCTTCCTTCGTTGCAGTGAGGATAATGACACAGACCGCTTCCGAGGGCACACTCTTGCTGGAAAGCACTGCACAAGAGGCAAGCATTGGTACTGTTGTATCACAGGAAAAAAGGCTCATCCAGTCTTTTATCTCTCCCTGAAAGCAGCGAGGGATTTACACCAGGCCATTTTCTCAGGCCTCTCACTGGATGACGAAGTCTGTTTTCAGTTCACTCTAAGTGGACATGGGACTGTTGCTTTTCCCTGGAGGTAGCTGAGCTTCCCCCACAACTGATTTCAGGAGAAGGAAAGAAGAGTATTCAGTTCCGTTGGCAGTGGTCCAGTCATGGATCTTAGATGGATTTAGAAGCTATGCTGATATCCAAGGGATCTGTGAATATGGCTGCACTTGTGAATCTAAACAGTTAGGACATATGTTCCTCCTCCAGAAAGGAGGAACGGGACTTTGCTATATGTACACACGTTTCACAGGAGTTCTGGTAGCGTTATTTGTGGATGCTGATAAAGGCCGTGCTCTGTCTGTGATAGTCTGTGTGTCTGACTGCACTGGTCTCCTCTGTGTGTGTATATATCTCTCTGAAATTCACGTGGAACCTCACTTCTGGACAAATCTGCAAACAGGAGCAGCAGCAGTGGCACCCATTGGACTGGGACAAAGGGACTTCCTAGGTCTTGTTGTGCACTTGACTAGGCTTCAGTGATTGGGATGGAGGAGTTCCCAAGTCCCAGAGCCCACGGGATTCAGTGGCTATTATAACATATTCTCTTAAAATTACCAAATTTAAATGATTTGCACACTGGAATCGGATTAGCTGTTTGTCATTGCCTTGCGGGTTTGATGCTGACAGGGGTACTTCTTCCTTTTCAGTGGTATTTTTGATGAAAGACCTTTCAGGTCTTTGTTAGCATCATATTTGATAAGTGATAAGTCCCCAAAGATATAATTAAAATCGTGCAGATAGGAGGAGGAAACTGTGTAACTGGTAAGCAGACATCTTACAGAAATTCCACATATTTGTAAACAACTAGCTCTTCCCCCTCTTCTCCTGCAAAGCCTCTTGCTCCTGCTATTGCACTGTTAAGTCCAGGGCTACCCTGAAAAAAAAGAAACACCTCCCAGTAAGAATACTTCTTCTTACAAAATCTAAGATGTTAAATAAACAAGTCAATCCTTGGTCAATGCATATGATTACTGTCAACATTAGAAGGTGTTCAGTTTATAGCGAGCAGATCAAGGATTTGGTACTACTAACTACTTAAAAACTGTAAACAATATGGAGATTAACATACATGAAGGGTTAATAAAAAGCCTATGCATGATACATGCTACAGTCTTTGCAATATCATGTGAACACACTGGAAGAACACCTCTGTTTTGCCCTGGTGCACAGGATATTGTTGATAAAGTATTATAACTACATACAAGAAGACAGTCTGCATCTAGAAAATAATGATGCATTAGAAAAAAAACACAGGATCTCCTCGAAAGCCCCTCTGGCCACAGTCACCGGGAGGTTCTCTTGGCCCTGGACATTGCTGAAAGCAGAATATATCTCCGTAAGAACCTGAAACGCTGCTTTCAGGAATTGCCAAGAGATAAGTCCAAGTTCCAACATCACAGCCTTCATTTTTAAATAGTCTCTCTCACAGTTCCTTCCACAATTCTACTCCCCAAAAACCCAGAAATCTGGGGGTTCTTGGACAGCAAGCAATATAGAAACAGGCATTGCACTCTGTATTTTATATCATGTTTTGGTTTGGGGGGGATTTTAACTAAAGAATAAATTCAAAATACTTATTGCAACAAAACAGAAACTGTTCCAAGTATCAAAGAACTTTGTTTGTAGACCACATCTTTGAAAGGCGTATGCTAACATACATTCCAATTTTTGAATGTAATGCTGCCTTATCTGTGAATAACCGGTCTTCTGAGTAGCAATCAGACCTGTGCCTCCATGGGCACCCGTATAAGGGCAGAAAGGGTAAGACAGTTTATGCTGGAAGTGAGGTACCAAATAGTTACTTGAGAGTATTGCTTTCCACACCTGAAACAGGTATCCAGTTGCTGCTCCTGCAAGCTTAAGCTGTTCATGCTTGGTGGCTACCCACCAGCCTGCCATCACTAAGAGCAGGCATTGAATTGTGGAGGCTAAACTGTAAATGATCACTCAAATTATCACTTTGGTTCCTTGGGACCTTGGTTGCCCACCTAGAAGACTGTAAGGTACAGATCTAGTTATTCTTCAAATTCTCTTTTAAATAGAAACATCCGACAGACAACTATTTTCTGGGTATATATCTATTTTCAAAATTACGTGCTGGCTATTCATCAGCAGTTTGCTGTTCTTCTGATACTAGAAGTCCTATAATATCTCTCCTGATAGGAATTCAAACAAAAAATGTGCAAATAACTTTGTGGTACAACGTCTACCCCTTATGCTTGAGAGTTTATTAAAGACATTTGTCATAGGGACAGTTTCATGAAATAGCCATACTATTGTTCTTAAATCCAAACCCTGACCAATAAAAAGTAACAAAATGTTACCGGATATCCAGTGTCACCCTTCTCTTCTTTCTTTCCAGGAACCCCAGGACATCCCTTAAAGACAAAGTATGGTATATTCATTCATTTTTATCACTCACTAACTTTGAGGTCAAGAAGGCAAAACAAAGAAAATCATATACCTCTTCTCCAATTTCATCCCTCCCATCTTCCCCTTTATCACCCTGAAATAATACAAATGTGCATGAATTTTTCACATAAGCAACCAGTGCACATTTACAAACTCCATCAAGAATAGGGTGACATAGACCAAGATCAGAAAACACAAAACCAAAAAACCCAGAAGAAAAAAAAAACCAAAAAAAACCAGAAGAAAACTAAACACAGGAATTAATGTTTGAAGTTTCATTTCTCGTATGTTCCCTAGGCTCAACCATAAACTGTGCACTGCAGCAGACATCTGCAAAGCAGCCTGAAAAAAAGGAACATCAACTTAACACTCACTGACATCTCTGCAAAAGTCTCAGAATCTCTATTTAGTGCAGGACATAGCCCTAAATAATACTGCATTCAGAAACTCAGACTGTCTAGAGTCATATGTACATTTTTTCTAACAAATCTTCGAAACCCCTGGAAAAAAAAAAGATAGCAAAGCTAGAAAAACATGTAATTAAAATATTGAAAGATTATTCTAAATCACAATTGTTGCGATTTAGCCTGCTGGATGCCAGGTGCCCACAAAAGTGGTTTTATCACTCCTCCTTCTTGACTGGACAGGGGAGAAGAAATATGACGAAAGGCTCACAGGCTGAGATAAGGACAGGGAGAGATTACCATCATGGGCAAAACAGATTGAACTTCAGGAAATTAGTTATCAGCAATCAAATTGCAGTAGGATAATGAGAAATCAAACCAAGTCTTAAAAACACCTTCCCCCCACCCCTCCCTTCTTCCCAGGCTTAACTTCACTCCCGAATTCTCTACCTCCTCCCCCCAACTGGCACAGAGGGACAGGGAGTGGCGGTTGTGGTCAGTTCATCACATCTTGTCTCCGCTGCTCCTCACACTCTTTCCCTGCTCTAGGTCTGGGGTCCCACTCACAGTAGACAGTCCTCCATGAACTTCTCCAATGTGAGTCCTTCCCACGGGCTGCAGCTCTTCACAAACTAGTTCAGCATAGGTCCCTTCCCACAGGGTGCAGTCCTTCAGGCACAGGCTGCTCCAGCATGGGTCCCCCATGGGGTCACAAGTCCTACCAGTAATCCCGCTCTGGTGTGGGCTCCTGTCTCCACAGGGTCCACGGGTCCTGCCAGGACCCTGCTCCAGCGCAAGCTCTCCACTGGGTTACAGCCTCCTTCAGGCATCCACCTGCTTCAGTGTGGGGTCCTCCATGGGCTACAGGCAGATATCTGCTCCACCGTGGACCTCCATGGGCTGCAGGGGGACAGCCTGCCTCACCATGGTCTGTCCTGGGCTTTGAGTCTCAGCACAGGCTTAACAAGTGCTCCTAATGTTTCAGCATTAAATGACCCTTCTTGTATAGCACAGAGGATGAGAGACAATATTCTTTCGATCTCTCATTCTCCTTCCCCTGTGCAAAAAATGATTCCAAGACAAAAAAGAAGCTCATACCTGAATTCAGAGGCCTCTTTTGCAACAGGGTGACGTTTGGATAGTGAAAATCTAGCCTGGAACAACAGCCATTACACTGAATTCTGAGCTGGGCCTTCATGTGAGTAGCTATTTTCTTCTGTGTGCCTAGAGTATGCTGCCAGGTGGGAGAAGTGCTGACCCTGGCACAGCATGTTGTGAGAGCTTTTTGGAAAGTCAAAAGCCTTCATATATAGACTCTCCTGAGAGGGAGAAGGCTAAAAAAAGGGAGTGTCTAATCCCCCAAATGATACCCCAGTTCGTCATCAGCACTGCAAAGTGCTACCGTGCAAAGGGTACTTTGTCTTTTGGAGCGGCAAAGTTTGTTCTGGTTGTGAACTGAGGCTGCAAAGGAGTGCCTTCTTCTACGGTCACTCAGTTTCCTGTGAAAACTCACAGCATTAAGCAAAATGTCAGATCACAGATGCCATGCTGGCAGGTGACAGAGGCAGTGGTTTGCGCTGGCAAGGCAGGAACCCACCATCTGGCCTGCATTAGAAATTTCAGCAGGGCATAGCTGTCCTGCGAGGGCACCACCAAACCTGTTGTGGACTTTGGTTAATGTCTATAACAAAAGAAAAACCAAGGGCAAAAGAGATGCTGTGCAGGGGACAATATGATACGTCATCACAGCATCACAGCATGGCTGAGACTAAAAGGGGCCTCCAGAGGTCATCTGGTCCAATCCACCTGCTCAAGTAGGGCCACCTAGAGCCCGGTGCCTGGGACTGTGTCCAGATGGCTTTTGAACATCTCCAGGGAGACCCCACAACCTCTCTGGGCAACCTGTGCCAGTGCTTGGTCACCCTCACAGTAAAAAATTGTTTCCTGATGTTCAGAGTGAATCTCTGGTGTTTCAGTTGGTGCCCACTGCCTCTTGTCCTGTCACTGAGCCCCTCTGAAAAGAGCCTGGCTCTGTCTTCTTTGCATCCTCCGTTCAGGTATTAATATACATTGATAAGTTCCCTTCTGAGCCTTCTCTTCTTTAGGCTGAACAGTCCCAACTCTCTCAGCCTTTTCTCATAGGAGAGACGCTCCAGTCCCTTCATCATCTTCATGGTCCTCCGCTGGACAATCCAGTAGGTCAATGCCTCGCTTGTACTGGGAAGCCTAGAACCCAACACAGTACTCTGGGTGTGGCCTCACCAGTCCTGAGTAGAGGTGGGAACAGCTCTTTCTGGATGTCATCTCTAACCAAGTGGAGGAAAAGCAAGTTATCAGGAGTAGTCAACATGGATTCACCAAGGGGAAATCATGCTTGACCAGTCTGACAGAATTCTACAATGGCATAACTGGCTGGGTAGATGAGGGGAGAGCAGTGGCTGTTGTCTATCTTGACTTCAGCAAGGCTTTTGACGCTGTCTCCCATAACATGCTCATACAGAAGCTCAGGAGGCGCGGGCTGGATGAGTGGATAGTCAGGTGGATTGAGAACTGGCTGAAAGACAGAACTCAGAGGGCTGCCATCAGTGGCACAGGGTCTAGTTGGAAGCCTGTAGCTAGTGGGATTCCCCAGGAGTCTGTAGTGGGCCCAGTCTTGTTCAACTTTTTTATCAATGACCTGGATGAAGGGACAGAGTGTACCCTCAGCAAGTTTGCTGATGACACAAAAGGGGGAGGAGGGGTGGATACACCAGAAGGCTGTGCTGCCATTCAGCAAGACCTAGACAGGCTGGAGAGTTGGGCAGAGAGGAACTTGATAAAGTTCAACAAGGGCAAGTCCAGGGTCCTGCACCTGGGGAAGAACAACCCCATGCAGCAGTATAGGCTTGGGGGCTGACCTGCTGGAGAGCAGCTCTGCGGAGAGGGACCTGGGTCTCCTAGTGGACAACAAGTTGACCATGAGCCAGCAGTGTGCCCTGGTTGCCAAGAAGGCCAATGAGATCCTGGGGTGCATTAAGCAGAGTGTGGCCAGCAGGTCGAGGGAGGTTCTCCTTCCCCTCTGCACTGCCCTACTGAGGCCCCGTCTGGAGTACTCTGTCCAGCTCTGGGTGCCCCAGTTCAAGAAAGATGAGGAACTACTGGATAGAGTCCAGCGGAGGGCTACGAAGGTGATTAAGGGACTGGACTATTTCTCCTACAAGGAAAGGCTGAGGGAGCTTGGCTTTTTTAGCCTGGAGAAGGCTGAGAGGGGATCTTGTAAATACCTTAAGGGTGGGTGTCAGGAGGATGGGGCTAGACTCTTTTCAGTGGTGCCCAGTGACAGGACAAGGGGCAATGGGCACAAACTGAAGCATAGGAAGTTCCACCACACAAGGAAGAACTTCTTTACTTTGAGGGTGACAGAGCACTGGAACAGGCTGCCCAGAGGGGTTATGGAGTCTCCTTCTCTGGAGATATTCCAAACCTGCCCGGATATGGTCCTATGCAGCCTGCTTTAGGTGACCCTGCTTTGGCAGGGGGTTGGACTAGGTGATGCCCAGAGGTCCCTTCCAACACCTACCATTCTGTGATTCTGTGAAATCTCACCCCCCTCAATCTGCTGGCAATACTTTAACTAATGCAACCCAGGACACAGTTCACCTTTGCAACCAGGGCACATTGCTGGCTCACATTCAACTCTGTGCCCACCAGGACCCCCATGTCTTTTTCTGCAAAGCCGCTTTCCAGATGGGTGGCCCCCAGCATATTTTGGTGCATGGGGTTGTTACTCCCCAGGTGCAGGACTTTGCACTTCCCTTTGTTGATCTAATGTTGAACTAAAAATGAGAAAGCACCTCTTGAAGTCATGTTTCTTCTTGTTGAATTTCACAAGGCTGCTGTCAGTCCATTTCTCCAACCTGTGAAGGTCTCTCTGGATGGCAGCATGACCCTCTGGCATATCAGCCACTTCCAGTTTTGAGTCACCTGCAGACTTGCTGAGGGTACACTTTGCCCCATCATTCAGATCATTAATGAAGATGTTAAACTGGACTGGATCCAGTATTGAACCCTGTGGTACACTGCTAGTTACTGGCCTCAAGCTAGACTTTGCACCACTGATTTGCATCCTCTGGGCTTGGCCATTCAGCCAATTTTCAATCCACCTCCCTGCTCATCCAGTTCATATATCAATTGCTTTTCTATCAGGATCTTATGGGAGACAGTGTCAAAGGCCTTACTGAAGTCCAGGTAGACACCATCCACTGCTCTCTCCCCATCTACCAGGACAGTCATTTCATCGTAGAAGTTTGTGAAGTTGGTCAAACATGACTTCCCACTTGGTTAATCCATGCTGACTACTCCTGATGATTTTTTCGTCTTTCATGTGCCTGGAATGGTTTCCAGGATTAGCTGCTCCATCACCTTCCCAAGGATCAAGGTGAGGCTGACTGGCCTGTAGTTCCCTGGGTCCTGCTTCTTGCCCTTCGTGGAAACAGAAGTGACATCTACTTTCCTCCAGTATTTGGGCACTTCTGCCAATTGCCATGATTGACTGAAGATTATCAAGAGTGGCGTCACAATTAAATCTTTCAACTGCCTCATGGGTGCATCCCATCAGGGCCCATGGACTTCTGTATGTCTAGTTTGCTTGTCTCGAGGAAGAACATAAGACTTGCATTCCATTCACACTGGCTTCAAATTATGGCCAGGACGTGTACCAGCCTTGTTACAAAAGGTAAAATTTACCCCTAACGCGCTTTAGATGAGCTGGGCTCCTTTCTTATTAGAAAAGCTGGTCAATCCACCTGTCAGATATGCAGCCAAACTCTGCAATAGGAGCTAGAAAGTAACACAAAGCCAGAAAGCTGAGTGGTTTTTCCCCTCAAATGTGCTTCAGATCCTTCCTCTCTCTAACACAATCTGGCTCTATTAAATTAATTAAGATATGTATCAGTAGGTCTAATTAATATAAAATGCAATCTGAAACCTTTTACAAATTTGTGCTAGATTAAGAGCATTTTCACATCATTATAACCCTTATAACAAAAAATAACCAAATTAGCAAGGGCATTAAATTCACTCACCTTCATTCAGCAGAACTCCCAGGCAGTGTTTCGGTCCCAGGGGCATCTGTTCTGTGTTGATCACCTTCCTTTTCCAAGGATTGGGCCTCAGAATTCAGCTACTCTGGATTACAAAACTTAGACAGAATACGTGCATTTGGGTTGACATATGACAGCAGTAGCATTAGGTTAGTATATCTACCTTCTTGCACTATTTAAGCTACAGATTATCTTAACTAAGTCTCTCACCAGCACAAACATCTGTTGTTTTTACTGTGGCAAAACTGAATTGCTCCCTAAACAGATTTAAAAGTGTGTGGCTTGACTCTCTAAATACAGCCTCTGACAACATCCATAAAGAAGCCACTTCCTTGTTACTTCTAAGAGGTTCATGTTTCCTTTATAGTTTGGGATTATATCTTGGGAATTGAGCAGGGAGAGGTTGTTCTTAATTCACTTAACTGAGCAGCGGGTACATCTTCAGAAGACTGCTTTCATTAGAGGAGAGAATGTTATCTCATGGCAGACAGTCACATCCCAGTACAGACAGACATATGCCAGTTTCTACTCTGTGAATGGACAGCTATTTCTTTATTAATGAATTTGTCTTTAAAAAGCAGGATTTATTAGCATGGGCACAAAGGCATTGAGCTACGGTGTTTAAACTGCTTTCAAACTGGATCCAGCTACCAAAGAAGACAGGGTAGCATAGGCTATGTAAACATTGCTGCACAAAGGCACCTAGGCAAAAGGGTAGGAGGAAGGGCATGCCCTGACCCGAGGACATCACTACGTGCCACACCATACACTAGAGATAATTTTACAGTTCCACCATCTGTTTACACCACAGCCATTAAAAAGAATGCCAAGGGTTCAAAAAAAGTAGGTACCAGGTACTCCATTACCTAGAGCCATGTTCTGAAGTGTAAGCGCCCACAACACCAAAAATACAGTATCAACACAGACAATGTATGAAATTCATCACCCAGATTTCTCCCAGGTTCAATTTATTGCTTCACAAAATAACTAGGCCAGCTCTAGCCCCCAAACAGACAGCTAAGGTGCCCTCTTTAAGTACCATACCATTTCCCAGTCACAAATGCAGAAAACAACAGAAGTAGAGGGTATAATATCTCCCACGCCATGACAGAAATATTGGCAGTCCCATTCTGTCACTTGCAAGAAAACCCTAAGGTGAAACACCAATGGCTCTATCAACTCACCCATCCCCACTCAGAGTTTGGGTCAGCAGCAATAAAACATGAGACATTTTGACCCTTCCTCAGCTGAGCTAGGTGTGGCACTGTCACTTTTAGCATTGTGTTGCTTAGTGTTATTATAGCCCTGAGGCTGGCAGAGCCTCACAAGAATCCACTCTGTTGCAAGTCACTGTTTGCAACAGAGTGGGTGATAGTCAAAGGCACCAGGCTCTGGAAATCCAAGTTCATGCATGTTCCTGAAAAGTTTGTTAAGGAACACTTCACCAGTAGTTCATGCAAATTTATTAGAGTTATTTTATCTATCTTCTTGTACACAAATACAGAGAAGAACGAAATTCCAGGTGAGTACAGCCACCTCTACAAAGAGGGGTCCAAGATGACAAAGTTCATGCACCATGACTTCTACAGACCTAAAATAGGCAACAGCAGAGTTTGGGTAAGTCAGCAGAGTGTGAAAGCTCAGTGAAGCCTCACCCTTCTGCATGGTATTACATTTATTATCTTTAATCAGAATATGTCCTCAGGATTTTTTCTTTCCCTCAAGAGCAACCACAAAGATGTACTGTGCTAAAATGAATGCACTTGTCTAACCTTTGGTAACAAGGGAAAAGGACCAATGCTTATTTACATATGGGAAGATGACACACTCTGAGAAAATGCTTACATATATTTCAAGAACTAACAGCAGAAGTGAAATATTTGAGAATGATTCATTTTATTTACATGTTGGATTATTCAGAAAAAAATTAAAAGCCAAGAATGACTCTCTGGTAGAAAATCTTCAAAGTAAAGTAAATTCTAGTAAGTGAATGTCCTTTGAGAACTAAATGCTTTTTGGTGTTTTCTATAAGCAGAAAAAATGGAAGCAAATGCATCAAAATATTTTCACATTAATGTCTCGCATCGAATGTTATTTCATTAATATCTCTGAGGTATTGTTTCATTTTATTCAATACATTTAAAAACTACACGTTTTGGTGTTTATGGAACAAAGTCAAGTTTGAATACTTTTATTCATGTTAAACAATACCCTGTTGGCTACCGGAAGTTTCTCAGTACTCAACATATTGTATCAGATCAACTGAGAAACATTTTTCATTTTATTTTCACTATTAAGTTACCAGATAATAACTTCGCAATTAGGTATTCCTTTCAACTGAAACATAGGAGCTGAGTGGCTATGTAAAGCTTTCTCTTTCAATCTCTTTTCCCCACCACCTTGATAGTGTAACTGAAGAATTAAAGTAATTTAAGTGTCTTCGCACTAGGAAGACTCTATACACAAGAATCTACAGTCTTCTTGTGTTTCAAATCTGTTTTTATTGCCTCCACAGCCCCCATACCAGAACGGACCACACATTTTCTGCTCTTTGTCGTAGTACCACTTCAGAATATAATTCTGACATTCTCCACTATCTTGAACCAGGTCACATGCATCTGGAAAAGGCAAATAAGAGACATATTTAATGAAAGAAAGATGCACACTTCTCATCATTGTAATTTCAGCGGAAAATAATGTTCAGTGCAAACTGTCAGATGAAAGAGGCAGCCAGTGTTCAAGGTCTTAGAAAAACTCACTAAGTATTCATCCACAAGCCCACAGTGCCAGCATGGCTTGAAGCCCCTCTTATGACTGATGTAACCAGACAGAATGTCTGAAACAACTAGATTTTCAGTGGTATAAACAGAAGGAATGATAAAAGGTCTTTAGTCTTCTAACATAGACTTTTTACTTAAAATATTGTAAAATGATTATACCTAGTCTATAGGGACTAGGTAACTAAAGCTCTTCAGAATGTCCCTCTTCTTTATTCCAACTTGTAATACTGGTATTCATCAACAAAATTTCATTAATGAGCATACATAGATGGTTAAATCATCCACGATAGTCTCTTAACTGAATTCCAGAGTAATACAGATTTAAATTGCACAAATTAGCCCCAAAGTAGGTGAGAGTAGCACACTCTACAGCAATCTAGTATTCAGTAAGTACAGATCTAATCAGCTTTCACCAGTGTAAATTCAGAGTTAAATGAAGTCAGAAGAACAGCTCTAGACTTTGGTATCTGTACAACATCAAAGGTGAAGCACTGAGCAGTAAAGCAAATTACTGATAAAACTACCTACCTAATGATTTAAAATGACAAAAACCTCCTCCTAATAACTGAAAAACAATAATCTCAAGCAATAGATCAGTACAAAGTACATCTCTCAAAAGGCAAGTTGTGGAACTGTGCTACATGTTTTTAGAATTAAAGTGTTGGGTCCCTAATTACAACTTGGTATTAGGAATGGCAGTTCATACATCTCCCATAAGCAGCTTAGGTCACTCACAACATCAGTGCAATGACCCTGACTAGTTCCTCACAGGAAATACTTTATTTGTAAAGTATAAACAGTAACATATCTTCATGATACTGAATTTTCTGTGTGACCAAGGAGTTCATGCATTGATTAATGGGAGCACTGATTCAAGATGGTACACGTGCACTTAGGCGATGGGACCAATTCCATCTGTGCTGAGCAAGACTGTCATGCTCTGTGGATGTATGGCATTCCTAGAGGTACATTAGCTCTTAATTAAAGATCCAATATCAAAACAGTTTTGCAAAAGCATTGGTCCTCTCTCATCAGCGATGGAGCTACCAGACATTCCCAGAATCATTTTTGAGTGGAGAGGGATGAAAAACAAAGGGATGGCAGCTGTAGCAACAAGCTAACACACCCAAAGCTACGCAGACACCATGGTATTTTTTTCATAGAAATTCTCTCCAACTATAGTCTAAACAATAAATACACTCAATAGTGTTAAAAGAACGTAGAGACAGAAATTATCTCACAATCACCTTCCCATACCTATTGTATTAAATGGCAAATCTGCAAAGAAAAATGCAAAATTAGGAAGCAAAGAAAAAACCATGAGGAATATGTATTTTGACAGGATACCTCTGCTGAGGGATCCACTGTTGCTACAGGAACAGACTGTAGCAGAGACATATTTAGTTCCTCCACGTTGAGCCGAGTTAGCAGCAGGAGTAACTCGGTAATTATAGTGCAACTTGGGGATTTAGAATGATCAGCTGTTTTAGTAAAGGGGATTAGAACTTTAGATTATATTATAACAAAAAGTTACAAAGCAAAGCTAAAGTCATAATGACACCTGCAGTTCAGCCTTTAATTACAAACTCTTACTTTATAGATTTGGACAGAATACAAACATATGGTGACAAAACGCTTTGGAAAATGTAATTAATGGAAATGCTTCATACTGCGTAAATATTCATCTGAGATCTTCATAATTTAGAGTCTTTTTACTGAATTAAAAAAGATTTTCATATTCTAAAATCATACCATAATCACTGTAGGCAGCTCTAGTTTCTACTGTTGCCTCTAAGTTTTCCTTGTTCTCCTCCTGAGCTTCTCCATACTCTTGGGGCTTTTCTCCTTCAGCATCTTCCTCTGTCAAATACTCATTCTCCTTATAATTATATCTCATTTCTGGCATTGTGTAAATAGGTTCTGTGGTGGTCTCTCTAATAATCTCCAGGACTCTACTTTCAGTTCTCTCAATGTCTTCTAAAAGAGTACCGTAGCCAGATTCCTCAGTTCCAGGAAAAGGCATTCTTCCAAAGAGAGGGGAAAAAAAATAAATAAGATATTTAAGCACCAACATGGCCTTGAAAAATACATCTGGTTCATTCCCGCTGAATACTGTGAAAAAAATTTTGATCCTGATCCTGTTTTTGTTAAAGCTACTTCGAATATAACTACTAACCCAAAGGAAGAAATCCTACATTCAGAGATAGACACTCAAAAGTTTAACAGACAATTCCAAACCTTTCAATAATAGACACTTGCTGTTGTGTGTCTCCCTGATCTAAGTTTTCACACTCTTCTTGAAGTTCAGATGAAGGATAACTGTTCATTTCTTCTGTGGGGAAAGCACAGATACCACAGGTGAGTTTTAAAGTCCTCCAAACCCCAGTACATTTAATAAAAAGCACTATAAGACTTTTGTTGTTGTGAACTGGCATTTGCATCTTTCCATAAGTAACACACCATATCTAGAGTGACTGGCACTATGTCCAGGAAAACATAAATTATGTTAGAGATCAGCTAGATGAGAATGACTCCTGAACCAACCTTTTATAATTTTATCTTGCTCTGTAATACACTATTTATCTTTCTATACCAACTTTGACATCTCTAAGTACATACTTCTGATGAGGGTTTTAATTCAGTGACAATTTCCTTCTTGATATTTTCATTCATATTTCAAAGCACCTAAAACCTGCTAATCTGCACGAATGTGTCTTGAAAAGTGAAGAAGTTCTTTCTCTGCTCTACAGAGGAGGAACAACTGCAGTAAAGAGAGGTTAATGCCAAATCTCCTAAATGTTTAAACTTGCATCTGCCCCAAAGCCTAAATAAGCATAAACACCTCAGTAAATCTGGACCTGCCAATGGTCAGAGGACAAATGTAGGCCTAAATCAGGAATATAATTGTGTTCTTTTACTTGGAGAATGGTCTTCCTCTAGTGAGAGTGTTGTCCAGAAAGTCACAAATTAAACACAAACTTAAGGGGAAAAAAAACACTTAAGAATTTGGCCTAAGGCACCATTAGAATGTAATGCTGTTCTGTCCTTAGTGGCACTTTCATTAGTGTCCAGCATCTGCAGCAAACTAGAGATGAAAGATTGGCTACTAACTTCTCACTAGAAACTGAACAATAGCACATATACACTGACTACCTTTTTCTACATGGCATTTCTCTTTTTTTCCATAACTTCAGCAAATGCTATTGAGTGCTACTTACGTTGTAGAAGATTTAGAAATGCCCGGATAAATCTCTGAGCGTACACCATCTCAGATGTTGAAACCCTGCCCATCGTCAGTAAGTGCTGGTCTGTGGGGGAGCTTGACAGCTCCATCAGTTGATTGTCACTCACATCATTGCCAAGCGCAAGAGTGAACAAGGTGAACCCTTGGCACTTGGCTCCCAGTGAAATCTCTCCCAGCTTCTCTCTGTCCCACATGCTTGTTTTGCTTCCAACTATTGCAAATATGACCCTGTGTTTTCTTTGTCTGGGGGCTTTAAAGAACACATTTTCAACTGTCCACTGTAGGGCAGAAGCAATGGCTGACGGTCCTTCCAGCTGGTGAACAGACTCTTGGATATGTTTCTTCATCAAATCTTTATTGCTGTATGTGACGAGATCAAACTCCAAGGCCACAGGGGTCTGGTTTCTGTCAGGCAGGAAGCCCCTTGGAGCCTGCTGCACGAGTGCCACTCTGATGCCTCCGTACGATTCGTTTGGCTGTGAGGAAACAACAAACTGATCTAACATGTTGCTCACAAAGTCTTTGGCTCTCTGAAACTCTTCACTGCTGACACTGTGAGAGCTGTCCATGATGTAAGTGATATCCATATCCATCAGAACAGGGGGTGAAAAGGGCATCTCGCAGTTGGTACTTGGTTTGCATTTATCTAGAGAGGATGAGCCAATAAGCAGCAAAGTATTTAGCAATACAATAAAAGCAATAGTTTAGAAAAAAATTCACACAGTTCTAGTAATCTATTTTATTTTTCTTAAATTTTAGCTAAAAAAAAAAATCAGTTTGGCAACTTGCAATGTTCTTGTTCTAGTAAGGAACAACAGATGACTCTTGCTGAACAAGGTTTTGTGATACCATGGGAAATTATTCAGGCATGAGAGCAAAAAGTGTTCATAAGGTAAAACTTAACAGATACAAGTTCCCTTGAGAAATTTTCTTCTGTCGAAATCTAAAAATTGTAAAGGAAACTGGAACTAACTCTATCTTTCATCTCAGATTATTGTTCAGCATTCTGAAATATTATCATTTAGTAGCTTCTACCCCCCTCACAATGTAGAATTTACAGTAAATGAGCCTGGTTTCCCTGAATCATAATGCTATTTTAAGTGCATTTCTGTTTAAAAGGAAATGCAAAACACAATAATTCATTTCACATGGCTGAGACAGAAACTACACAGCTTTTGTGGTTTTGAGATTCTAACTCTCACCATCCACTGAAGGGGAAATTAAAATTGTAACTTCTCACCACTGCTAATTTGTAACCAAGGAATGATGTGGCATGGAGGGCAAGAAGGCCCAGTTGCAGAAGGCCTAAAACTGGCTGGAAGCAGAAATCCCAAAGGCAGAATGATTCCTGGTGAGTGAGTGAAGTTTCTCTTGGTGATGATAAGAAACAGCTACAACATTGTCTTGTAGCCACCCTGGAATGCGAGCCCCATGCAACCACTGATGGGACTGGTGCTTGTGCAAGTGTATGTAAAGAATTGGCTCTTAAAGCACGTTTGCAGACTCCTTGTAGAACCGCTTATGGCAGCAGGACTCTGCCCAATGCATTGTTCATTCAACTTTTTTTTTTTTAATATTTAAGCACAAACATGTTTAAGGGGTACCATAAAAATTCCCCAACACGACACTGCAAAATAAAATGGATAGGATTTGTTATTGAAAGGGTAAAAAGACCAATACAACAGCTGGAATTTGTAAATTGTCTTACCGAAGCAAAGTGTACAATGTGTGATACTCTCCAAACTTTCATCCTGTTGTCTTTCCCAAACGAATAATTGAAATCTTCTAGTATCATCAATCTATGTTTTAAAGCAGACACAAAAGTAACATTAAAAAGATATATGCAAAATACAGAGGTTTTCTCTTTGTTCTTAATACTCAATACTATTACTATTTCTCTGTTAAAATAGATACTATCTCTAACTTGGTAGTTTCACTGCTGTTGTAATATTGAACAGGTATACAGAAGACTTTTTCAGTTGCTATTCTGGAGCATTAAAAGGAAACTGCTTTATGCCTAAAGGTTTAACTCCATGTTGTGCCATACAGAGATTGTCAGGTTACTGTAGCTGCTAATGACAATTACTTGGTGTTAGCACGGTTTATCAGCTAAGAGTATTGAATTAAGACAGACACGGAAGATTATTCAAAGCTAGGTTGGATATTTTTACATGGTGTTGAACTTAGGTCCTTTGTTCAACTCATTTTATGTCGTCTTTCTTTTCTTCCTAGATCCTAGATTAGGCAGGACTCCACTTTTATTCTCTGTTTGTATGCATATGGCCACCCAGGTCTTGACTGGGGTGGCTGTGTGCTACTGTAATACAAATGAAGGGAAAAATGAGTCATTGTGGGATTGCAATTGAATGCAGATGAAAGAAAACCCTCATGGTTTAAATTCATAGATCAAGAGCTTTTCTGTAAAGGTCAACAAATTCTCTCCCTGACAATGCATGGCACTATATTCTGGTCTGAAAAATACTTTCTTTTTAAAAAATGGGGAGACAGCTTTATAGGTACAAATGGAAATCTCAGGGCAGGTAAAAGATATGAAGACAAGTAAAGGGCTACCACTTTTTTTCTTTTCTTAGGAGTGTCCTACAGAGAAAAAGGCAGGATCTCCTATCTCATCTCTTTCTGGGACAAAGGGAAATTCTCCACAGTGAAGATGTTTTCTTGTGAGAGAAAATTCCAGCATTAGAACAACATATGTGTTGCTTGTGATCAGCTGAAGACAGACAATCTTCCCCAGTAGAAGATTTGACCACAGAAATGCTTGAGGAACCCTGAAGAAGCTCCAACAACATCCTACAATTTCACTGACTACCAAACCCCATCCAAATGTGATTCAAGCGAAAAAACATTTCCTTGTGGACAAAGATAAGTAAAAATGGCTGTAAAATACCATAATATTGCACAAAATAAACCATATATAAGATAAAATGGTGAGGAAAGAAATAATTACTTCTTTGAATTAAATTTAAGCTTTGTGTGTGTTATACACAACACAATTAACTTCTGATTAATGTCTGTAAAGGATGTTACAGATAGGCATTTTCAAAGGGATTAGAATTGACAATGACTGTTTAAGTAATCTCCAAACTGAGGCTCCTAAAGCAAACCAACCAAAGCCAGTAAGTATCTGTGGCTACAGGTTGGTAGGAGTGTGAAGATTAAACCACCTCTCAACTGCAGGGGCAGAAGTCCATCTGAAAGAAAAAGGGAAGTTGTATTTTCTTGGGTGGTGGTGGTGAGGTTGGGCAGTGAATTTTTTGCCTTCTTCCCTGCTAAGCAGCTTTTTTAAACTTTTCTACTCTGAAAATTCATGGAAAGTTGGCACCTTTGTAAATATCAGACGTCATCATATGCATTCAGATTCATAATCTGCTTATACTAAGTAAACACAATACTGATGCTTGCTCCTGTGTATCCTGTGGTGCAAGCAAACCCGTGAATAAACTGTAAGCTTCCTTCTCATACGCCAGCAGAATTTCTTCATTCCGCTAAATTAACATCCAACCAGCTACATATGTGAATTGACTAACAGATACAAGGCTGCATGAAAATAAATAGAATATGAAGATTAAACAGCTGACTTAGATGCTACTAGATCAGAATTTAGACTCCAAGTTTTGCACTTTTTTGTCACATGTAAGTAAACATATTTTCTTTCTATAAGGACAATTTTGAAGAAACGGCAGCTGGCAGGAATTTTATTTCAAAAAAGTTAAACTGAGCACAGATGATACAAAAATAAATTGAAAAGAGAGAGAACATGGAACCTGCATTATGAAACCTTAAAGAAACTTTGAATTGTTTTCCTTTGGTACCTGGTAAAATGGATTGCTTATTTTTGTTTACTGTCTTCTTATATGAAGTCATATCTTAAACCAAAAGTTGTTAATTTTCTCCTGTACTAACGGCAATACAACTGTCGAAAGGGGTTTTGCTTAATTTAATTTTCTTCTGGAAAAAAACTGCTGTATTGAAGCCTTCTACTCCTACTTTTTCAGAAATTCGGGCCACAGTTTGTTAATTAAATGGTTAGTACATGGCAGAACTTCAGAAGACAAATGGCATAGGTAACCAAGTGAAATTAACCTTTTAACCGAGTGAAAGTAACCTTTAATACACCCCTTTCTAATAAGGGATTGGACAGTCCCTGTAGAATTCACTGGCCTGACAGCACACTTTACTCAAATATTAGTAGGCACTAAGCAAATGGATGACTGACTCAATTTTGTATAGTCTATCTACTTACTGAGAAGGCACGTCTGACATTTGGCACTTGACTGAAGGCAATAACCACTGGAGTGATATCCAAGGCACTCAACTCAAGTACAGCTGTGCTGATGGCAACATCATCCTGCGATGGACCATTGGCAAAAAATAGGGCAACTTTTCTTGTGAGGATGCCCTGACGAACACGTTTGAAGACATTTCTTGCAACAAATCTCATGGCTGCCCCAATATTACGTTTTCCAGTGGATCTCTCTAGTGGTATTCTCTGGACTGCCTGTAGCAGCAAGTTGCTTTTTTGGAACTCTGAGAATCGGATGAGATAGCGCGTATTGGTATTGAAAGAAACAACGGAGACACGAGCGCCTGTTGGGCAATTGCTTTCACTGATCTTAACGCTCTTCAGCAACAACATAACGATGTTCCTCATTCTTTCAAATGCAGCTGGCGTAACATCTTCAGACATATCGAAGGCAAACACCACTTCAGTTGGATAAACTGGACATGTGTCTGTACATTGAAATAAAAAAATTGTGAGAACCTTTCCACAACTCAAACATTGTTAATTTTTCTTTCAATTCTATAAAAGAATGGACATACAGAGGCCAGATGTGCTTACCTGATGAGCAAGCTGGAATGAAAAGGTGGAGAGCAAATTCATTATTTTGGACTCATATTCATTAAAATGGCGATATATTCACTTGCTTTCACTAAAGAGCCTGATCCAAACCTCAGACAACTGACAGAGTCTGTCAGTGAGAGACAACACTCTTCTTCCACAATCAAATACTCAAAACAGTGCAATTTTACTGGATGAGGATTAAAGAAACTGTTCTGGGTTCTGCTGAGCACACAAGTCAGAGAGAATGAACACTCCAAATCCGGAGGACAGGTGATGTACAAACATCGTCTTCTCTCAGGGAATTCTCCAAAGGGGGTTGGCACAATGACAAAGAATTAATTTAATCTTAAATGAGGACAAGAGACATTTGTTATCATTTTTGTAATTAAGAGACAGGAAAAATGAGCAAAGAGCGTAAGCCTGTTTCACATACCTGTTGAAGACCCCCTACCAGTCATCTTCAAACTGAACCCAGATGCAAACTACCAGTCTACAGGGTTTCCAATGAAGGGTATTCCATTTCAGAAGAGCGACTACGTGGAATCAGAAGTAAAAGAAGATGCTCCCTACTTACGGCAGTTTTTTCGTGTAAAATTCACAAGTTCACAAGGCTGCAGGAGCAAAACAAAAAAGCAATTAATGGCAAATCCCAGACCAGGAGTCTTACTATTGGTTTGAGCTCAAGGTCATATCACAGCTCCTGAACTAATTCTCACTACAGTAAATCCAGCATCACACACTCCAGTTCCTCTCTACTTCAAATAGTACAGGGGCTCTGCCCCTGCTGCAGAAATGAAGGGTTTTTTTCAGATTTGTTCTGTTGGCATTTAATCGTGCTCTGGAGCATTAATCAACCATTTATCCATTCTTTATTTTCTATAATAATCTGATCTAGAAGGTCACCAAGCAATGGCACTTCCACAGGAGAACAGGTATTTCAACAGCAACTCACACAGGAAGAGAGAGGTCCATGAAGGAGGAGAGGACCTCCTTTGGACACAGAACACGCCTGCAGCACTATTGCCTGCAGGTAGTTGTCCATGCAGGGGTTAGATGGAGCTTCTACTCAGAAGTGTTCATTTTACATGGGATTGAGACTCTGAAGAAATCCTGCCCTGCTATTCCCAGTGAAAACAGCTGTTGTTGAGGAAATGCCTTCCTTTACAAGAAGGTGAAAAGCAGCCCTAAACCTGAGCTGGTCCAGAAACTGACACGAATGAAGAAACAAATAAAGGAATACTAACAGTTCAACAGTTTGTAAAAGTTTGGACACAGTGTTAATCCATAGGCATAATTGTTTGTCAGTCCTTGATTATTTCCAAAACGGAAGAACCCACTACTCTCTGACAAGTATTTGAAAAGGATACGGTTTTCTAACAGCTAATTGTGCTCGTTGCAGTCATTGCTTATAAATGGAAGAAGACTAAAACTGTTTGTTTTACGCAGTGTGCAGTTAGCTGTAAGGTAATTACTTACTTCCATTAAAATGGTGCCCATTGGTCCTTTGACACCCTGAAACAAATTAAACACAGGTCTAGAAAATCAGAGCCTGATAACGTATTTCCATTTATGACTTTGTAGCCCAAAGAAAATGCAGACATACAGTCTTTCCCTAATAACCATTTGTGAATTTGAAATATGAGGAGACATCAGTTCCCAGCATGGATTTCTGTGGACCTGTTGCTAACAGAGTGGCAGACTACTTCTACTTCTCAGTCCATTTTCCCTCCTGGTTTTGTAGATGTTCAATGCTTGTTGTCCTTGAGGACCGGTATAATTCAGAATTAGATTTCCTTTCTAAACAGCAGTTTCTGTGCTGTGGTTCAGTTATCTGCACCTTACATCCTTTTCAACCTCTGATGTGCAATAGGGTTGCCCTCTCCTCTCGCAGGGTACAACACCCACAATTCTACCTCAAGAGATCCCACAAGACCATACACACATCACGACTGCTCAACCAGCCTAGCTAGCTTTGGCTACTCTGCAGCCTTCCCTTTCGGAGCTGTAGGCAAATGCCAGGATTCCAAGCATCTTGTTTCCAAAAAAATATTGTTTAATCTTCATAACAGGAATAAAATACAGAGAACTTTTTTTCAAAGCAGCTTGAAAGTTTTCATCATATGTGTAATTCAGATGTGCAGCAAGACTACTGAAAATTTTCACTTACTCACAGGGGGCTGCAGTAAGATACACCAGAAAAATTTGAACTCTGCATCCCCACAACCTTTACCTTAGACTCTCTCTACCATAAGACTAGAGTTTACCAAAATCATGTACTTCCTTATGTCCCCAAATTACAACCTCATCTCCATATTTGTTGCTTCCCCCTCCAATTAACATTTCATTCCTCCATTTCCTGCCTGACCTACCTTCCTCATCATCTCTCCTGTCTTACTGCGAGCACCATCAAAGCCATTCCATGATTTTATCTTCTTATGTTTCCCAGCAGGTCCCAGTTCTTCTTTGGAACTGTTCAGCAAGAGTTAACTGTGAATTTCCTGAGCCCTAATGAATGATACTTGCAGCAGCTTATTAGTGGCGACTGAGCTGTGCAGACTTGACCCATACGGATAATCATACCACCAAGTTAGGGAGGATGGGTTAAACAGGCCTGTTTTGGCTGGCCCTGCCTGCTACCTGTACCCATTCCTGCATCCCTGTCTCTTCCACTTCCTCAGAATTCCCACTTTCCCATGTCACTGATGCACTGCTACTACAATAATCCCATCAAGCTCGTACTTCCCAAGCTCCACTCTCACTTCTACATCTGAAGAGGAGATCTTGAACTTCAAATGTCTCTGCAGACTTCTTGGACCATGGACTGGCAAGGCCAATAGCTATCTGGCTCATCAGCACACAAGGTCTGTCTGTCTATAATGTATGTTAGCAGTCAAGCAGCAGGGAGGGCAATGCATTCCACCTGGCACTCTTGGTCATTCTTGTGTCCAGCATCATAAAATAAAGTGGGCCAGGTACATTCATCAATCAGCACCATGTAATAACAAAAAAACCCTCAGTTGTTTTCTCGGTTGCATGTATCCTGTGGGCCACATAATACATGTGAAGATATTGTTATCAATGATGTAATCAATATTTAAACTAAAAGAGTAAGCTTAAGAAAGTTTAAGAAAATAATTAACAGTAAGGATTGTTTCTGGTCACCATGGAGCTGACTTGCAGAACTGTTGCAATATAGACACATACAGGGGATTTTCCTAACCGCCTGCAATGTTAGTACTAAATCCTACTGAAATCCATGATCCTTTCCCCCACTTAGACAGAGGATAAAACTTTTTGTTATATAAAATGCAGATTACAGACACTGGACAAGGACATCAAGACATCTACTTGTGTATAAGGATTAACAGGGTACAGTCAATTTAAGCTTTAAGTAAGTTCCTGTAATTGCAAGTCTGGTTTTAAATGGCTTTTCTTTTTACAATAAAAAAATACATTGGCTTTCAGCAGAACAATCGAGTTCTACATTTACCCAGCCTAAAACCAGAACCAAATACTGTGGAAGAAATCCTGCCCTGTATTGTATCATTCCAATTCCATTTTCAACAGCAGGTGCTCTTTGGCACATACATCCACAGGCAAGACGTAACTCTATACAACTGCCAGGCGGATTAAGCATAGTTTATCAGATGAAATATTATTAAATATTCTATTAATATAATAGCAAGTTGAAAAGCAATCTAAGAGTGATTTTTTAAAATAAAAATATATTACCATAGGTCCTGATGGCCCTTGGTCTCCCGGATCTCCCAGGGAACCTGGTGTGCCAGCATTACCCTAAAAATAGAAATACAAGTTTTATTCTTTATAACCGCACACACAGGTGCAGAATTTCAGCAAATAAAAACCTCTGTAACTATACTGTGAGTTGGATCCTGCATTTATTTATAGATAGACTATTGTCCATAAGAGTTAATAGCAACAAAATTCTCTAAAGACTTAGACCTGCATTCTCTCAAGACCTTTTGCCCAGGATATGGCAACAGAAGATCATAGTGGGAAACAATTTAAAAAATTTTTGGTGAGGAAACACTTAAGATATAAGGGCTTTACTTATAGAACTCTTCACAGAGTTAACAGATGTATCATTCTTACTCTTCTGCCCCTAACTCCTTTGGGTCCTTCAGCTCCTGGAATGCCCGGGTCTCCATCTTCTCCCTGAAAATTAATGAAATCCAGAACTTATGCCCCATCCCTGGAAACATTCAAGGTCAGGTTGGACAGGGCTCTGAGCAACCTTATCTATTTCAAGATGTTCCTGCTCATTGCAGAGGGGTTGGACTAGATGACCTTTAAAGGTCCCTTCCAACCCAAACTATTCTATGGCTTTATAGGAAAGGAGAACACAGAGAGAGAGAGAGATAACCACTTCCATATAATAATAATGTAAAACAAGACATAAAGAAAGCAAATATGCACATTTAATCATACCTCTGGACCAGGATATCCTATGAATCCAGATTCTCCCTATCAAAAGGAGGACAAAGACTTCATAAGAGTCTAGAACTTTGTGTTTCGCTTAGTGTTTGATGTCTTTAAACCAAAAAAAATTTCAAAATTATTTTTAGCATTCAACTCCATTCAGGTAACAGTGGCTACTACTCTGGTCTCAGATGACACCATTTTAGATTAACACCTTGTTCACCTAAAGGAAGAACATTTTAAACATTTCCAACAGTTTCTGAATTTTCAAGTGTATTCCATTTCTCAAATGAATGTTTTATCAAAACTTTTGCAGGCCTCCTAGTAACATACAGTGGAATTCATGTCCAGCGATCATAAGTAAAGTATATCATTCAGAACTGAGTGTTTGAATGTAGTTTCAAAATGTTGTGCCCTCAAAATGTTGTTGGTATATTAGAAGTCATTTCATTAATTGTTTTCAGTTACTTCAGTTTTTGGTGTATTCTTCGTTCCTATATGAGAAATAGGAGAACTCTCGCAAAGACTAGTCAGAATTGAAGTGTATCTTTTCTTGACATCAGAGTAACCATCAGTTACTTACTGATACTTACATATGTCCTTAAGAGTTCCCTCCCATGAAAGTGGACGTGCTTGTCAAATATCATATGACTTTATCCTACAGTTTCTAGAAAATTACATGCACATAGGCCCCATATTACACCTAAGAGAGTGTAATGTGACTATGAACCTGTATAATTACTAGCAACCTTAAGTAAAGCTTATACTAAAGGCTGTTCTCTTAGCTATTCAGGAGAAACCAACTCTTTCTGGATCATTATTCTGGGGTGAACTGGTTTTTTGTTTATTTTTATTAATTGCTTTAATTCAGGCCCTGCCAAACCTTGGGCAGACACATCGGTGTATAAGAAGGGCTTCAAGCCAATCCTTCAAAACAATGAATAATGACATGAAGATTTAAAAGAAATCTTTTTTCCTCTTTTCAGGAGGATGTTCCCTGAAATTAACAAGTGAGAGATTCCAAGAGATTAAAAGAACTAGTCTTGTATGTAACGTATGTGTAAGCTGTGAAACTCTCCCGTCAAAGGAAATCATTTGGGCTAAGAAGGTAAGAAAAGAGACTGGATAATAAGAAGCATCAAGAGTAATTTTAATAAAAAGCCATTTTAGAAAAAGGAGCTCATCATTTGGAGAGGCTCCTGGGAAGCCTTTCATATCTTTTCTGCAGCTTCTGCAGCACTCTGCTTCACCCACAAAAGGGACAGTGAAACAGATGGGCCTCCAATGAGATCCATTGGACCACTTCTGTCTTACAAGCAACAGGAAAGTACTAGTATCGTAACACTACAAAAATTCTTTGAAAGGAAGACCGCAGCTGTTTCCAACATCCTGACCACGGATTGACCCATCGGTGCCACTAGCGCCATGATTTTGACCTCATACTTTCTATTTTAGCTGGATTCTTGTATGTTTTTAGAGAAGTAGACATTTCACTGCTATTTTTTTCTGGGCTGTGAAGAGAATGATACGAATTTCTAAATATGTAGCAATATAGAGGTTAATCCTCAGATCTTGTTGCTGACCATAAGAACACAATAACATTTCACATTAAAAAAGCAAGGATCTTTGGAGAGTATCATCCTCCTCTGCAAGAAATAAAAATAAAAGTCCTCCAGAGGGTGGCTGGCCCACCAACACATGCCAACAAGAGTGGCTAGTCAGGCAGACTGAAGTAGGGAGGAAGCACTGCATACTCCAGGAAGTACGATCCCTCATATCCATACACATACACACATCAAGAGAAAGAGTAAGAGAGAGTGGTTCTCAGAAGAATATCCTATTGCAGAATTTCTCAGAAGGATGGTTGTGGGAAGGATGAGCCTCTTACTGAATGTCAGAAATGCACTGTGACCATGTCTTATATTTCTTTTGAATTGAATATGGATGGTCGTGTTTGATTTGACACTACAGAATGAAGACTGTGAGACATCCTGACTCTAAGCACTCACCTTTGCTCCTTTGCTTCCTTCAGGACCGTAGACATCTCTGCCATCCATTCCCTGCATAGATTGAATATACCATGAGTTAGCTTTTAACAGAGTATTAGATTCACATCCAATTCCATTTTGGAATAAAGATCTCCCACTACAATGAAGTGCCCAGGCTGTTAAGGCTGATGAAGTAGGGCAAGTTATCACAGCACAGTCTAGAAACAGTAGCAAATGGTAGCAACATCTGTAGAGAGAAAACAAGGATTAAGACCACAGTTCCTCTCCACTGTGTGCCCTACCTTTAGAATATTTTCTCCCTCCTAGAGAACCTGAGGGGAAAGATATCCTCTCTAGCCCATAAGGAATCTGGTGTCCATAAGAAACTAGAAATAATTTTAATTGTATCAAATAGAGAAAATAGAAGGGAATGAACGGTACTGAATCAGATGGATAGGTATTAAACTACAGGGGCCCTGAATTAATGCAGAAAGACTCACAGGCATGCCTCTCTGTCCAGCTGGTCCCACTAGGCCCTTCTCTCCAGGGTCACCAGGTTCACCCTGTTACAATTGAAACATAAAAGACATTAGTTTGCCTTTTTCAGGAGAATTGTTTCTGAAATGTAAACTTGTCTGCTAGACTGAAGGGTGCTTAAACATTTTACAGACTATTTGATGCCAGTCAGAAGCACTGCATTACAGACCATGCTTCATAGAAGGTTCCTTGGGATGGAACTGGAAAGTACTTGGCAAATCAGAATATTCTGCGCATTCATGCAGCTAAACCCCAAAGGCCTTCATTTAATAAAACTCCCATTGTTATACAGAATTACCATTGAAAAGAGTGTTTTCTGGAAAAAGTTATATTAATGGTAGCAGGACATAGCCTGGAATTCTACCAGCCTGAAGCACCTGTTGATAGCAGATGATATTTCTCAAAGGCTGACTGTCACCAGGCTGACTGTGCTCCGAGTCCTCTTGCAAGTTTTCTTCAGTTCCTTTTTTGGTTTTCACTTTCTTAATGAACTTTCTTCTAACAAGAACCCAAATGCTAAACAGCACAAAACCACACTAAGAAAACGGAATGCATGATGGATTACATCACTATGTGTCTTCCCAATTTTTTGTCACTGTTTCACTGTATGTTTTCACACAGTGACTCTTCTCACAGTAGCACTTGGACCTTCTGATAGTTCCCTGTCACTGAATGTAATAATACACTGAATGTAATAAACCTTCAAAGAGACTGAAAGGCTTATCTACCTGGTATTATTTATGCCTTTTAGATCCAGAGATGCAACAACACCTAAAATTAATTATTTTTATTTAATAAAGTAATTCTCCCATATCACTGTGCATTAATGAAAGGAAAGTAAGGGATAACATTTAGTATAAGTAAGTGAACCATAATGTGGACCACTTATTAGTATAAGCCTTTCTGTTTAACTTCATGTTCATAGAATCATAGAATGATTTGGGTTGGAAGGGAGCTGTAGAGGTCACCTAGCCCAAGCCCCTTGCAGTAAGCAGGGACATCTTCAACTAGACCAGGTTGCTCAGAGCCCCCTCCAACCTGGGCTTGAATGTTTCCAGGGATGGGACCTTCACTACCTCTCTGGGCAACTCGTTCTAGTGTTTCACCACCCTCGTAAAAAAAATTCTTCCTTATATCTAGTCTTACTCTACCCTCCCTTAGTTTAAAGCTTTTGATGCAGCCCAGGATACGGTTGGCCTTCTGGGCTGCGAGCGCACATTGGTGGCTCATGTCCAGCTTTTCATCCACCAGTACCCCCAAGTCCTCCTCAGCAGGGCTGCTCTCAATCCCTTCATCCTCCAGACTGCATTGATACCGGGAGTTGCCCTGACCCAGGTGCAGGACCTTGTACTTGGCCTTGTTGCTTCAGTTCTTCTGAACACATTCATTCCTTTATAATAAACATTATAACAGTCAAGGTTGCTTGAACTGGTTAAGAATCTTTAGAACAAAAAGGTTAAAATAAGCAGCTATGCTTCACTGAACCGGGAAGTTCAGATCAGACATTGGGAAGAGTTTCTTCACTGAGAGGGTGGTCAGTCACTGGAACAGCCTCCTCAGGGAAGCAGCTATGGCACCAAGCCTGTCAGAGTCCAAGTTGCATCTGGATGACACTCTTAGTCATATGGTTTAGTTTTACGTAGTCCTGCAAGCAGCAGGCAGTTTGACTTGATGATCCTTATGGGTCCCTTCCAACTTAAGATATTCTATGATTTTATGATTAACTGGCACATATTTTCAATGGATTGAACAGATTCTAGAAATCATAAAACTAGCTCAAGGGTCAGAACTGCTATATCCCTACTGCATTTTGTGAGAAGCCAGGCCCCACTGAGAACCATGACCACAACAGCAACTACAACAGCAGTCATGGCAACACTGAAATCTTCTTAGTGTAGCTCTGACATCTGTAAGATTACCTTGAACACATCATTTGCCTTTCCATGCAATCTAAAAATGTCTATAAAACTTAACGTTCTTCAAATGTTCCATAGGAACAACACAAGTGTTAGTTCATGCTTCTTCAGTCAGGATCTTGAACAAATGACGCTGTTAGATTGCTGCAGTTAGGTACCTTAAAAATCTTTACCTTTGCTCCTCTTGCACCTAACTTCCCAACAGAGCCAGGTGAACCTGGGGCCCCCAGACTAGCCTGTAATCAGAAGTATCAGTTAAAAGGTGCACAATGAAGACTCAACAGCTCATTGCACTCAATTTTCATTGCCACTTGAAATTATTACAGAGTCGGTATAAGTATTAGCACATTAACATGCTTTTGAGGACCACAGTAAGAGTTACTGGTCAAGCTATCATTCCAGTTATTTCCTGTTTTCTGCACAACTGCTTTAAAGTTCTCAAAGTGTTCTTATGACATGAATGTTATTTTCTATCCACATAGATACCTAGTGAATACATACACATGTGCACAAACAATATGAATATGTATATACACACATACAAATGGGTGTCATTACACGAGAAGCATATGGCCAAGGCTGGCAGAGTAGGACATTCCAGTCCTGAGTTACATTGGTGTAATTCCAGAATAAGAACTCCTGAATCAACAGTGTTACACAAGGAGAAGATCAGCAGTCAGTGCTCAATAGTTACAACCTCATCACATTCTAGCATTAAATCTCACAGGTCACACTTTAATAAAACCACTATTCATTGTCTAGCTCTGCCCTCAACTACACCACTGTACATCTGGATTTACATGTGCTGCAAGCCAGACTGTTAGTCCTGATACCATAGAACTGAGAGTGGAATCTAGAGCTAAGGCTTTTCATTGCAATCATGCAAAACCTTGGTAACACTGAAGTTCACTTCGTATTCACCCACCTAAAATTATTCTCAAGGCTGTTATTTTATCATATGAGGATGCAAATCAGTTTCCTTAAGTACTATTATTAAAAAATCCCCAGTTTCTTCCTTCTGTAAGTTTTTAAAAAACTCTTATAAGAGCAATATCAACACTGAGAATGAAAAGCCCTAATGTGTACAGTAGTGTGGAATTATTAGTAAAATTAAGGTTTTACATCTGAAAATTAAAGTTTATATGAAAAACGTAGCATTGTTCACCCATTGAGGAAAAGCATAATATCATAAGGAGCTCTGAGGATGGGACACAGCTGCAGCAGGCATGCGAGGAATCCACTAACACAGCAACTCCCTGCAACATACCATAGAGGATGGAGCGGAGTGGAGATTCTGTGGCCA